>OHSP01000518.1_pt1 | contig 20022 bp, 29 predicted proteins | sample 1578711 | NCBI WGS metagenome assembly OHSP01 (sample SAMEA3879584, study PRJEB24766) | human gut metagenome | biome: human-associated habitat; feature: feces | place: USA | collected 1985/1987
TGAACACCAAAATGGCGATCCCCGAGCAACCGCTGGAGATCCTGCGTACTCTGCACAGCTTTGACCCGTGCCTCGCATGTTCAACACACGTGCTGGGCGACGACGGTAGCGAGCTGATCTCCGTGCAGGTGCGTTAACAGCGAAGGAGAATCATCATGCAACAGAAAAGCGACAACGTTGTCAGCCATTATGTCTTTGAAGCGCCAGTGCGTATCTGGCACTGGCTGACGGTGTTATGCATGGCGGTGTTGATGGTCACCGGATACTTTATCGGCAAGCCGCTACCTTCCGTCAGCGGCGAGGCGACGTATCTGTTTTACATGGGCTATATCAGGTTGATTCACTTCAGCGCCGGGATGATTTTTACCGTGGTCTTGCTGATGCGGATCTACTGGGCTTTTGTCGGCAATCGCTACTCACGCGAGCTGTTTATCGTGCCAGTATGGCGTAAAAGCTGGTGGCAGGGCGTGTGGTATGAAATCCGCTGGTATCTGTTTCTGGCAAAACGTCCGAGTGCCGATATAGGCCATAACCCCATCGCCCAGGCGGCGATGTTCGGCTATTTCCTGATGTCAGTTTTTATGATCATCACCGGCTTTGCGCTGTACAGCGAACACAGCCAGTACGCTATTTTTGCGCCGTTCCGTTATGTGGTGGAATTTTTCTACTGGACGGGTGGCAACTCAATGGACATTCACAGCTGGCATCGGCTGGGGATGTGGCTGATTGGCGCGTTTGTGATCGGTCATGTCTACATGGCGCTGCGTGAAGACATCATGTCCGACGACACGGTGATCTCCACTATGGTCAACGGCTACCGTAGCCACAAATTTGGCAAAATAAGTAACAAGGAGCGTTCATGAGCGAGCAACGCGTGGTGGTAATGGGGCTGGGCAACCTGCTGTGGGCCGATGAAGGCTTCGGCGTGCGGGTGGCGGAACGGCTGTATGCCCATTACCACTGGCCTGAGGATGTGGAGATTGTCGATGGCGGTACTCAGGGACTGAACTTGCTGGGGTATGTCGAAAGCGCCAGTCATCTGTTGATTCTCGATGCCATTGATTACGGGCTGGAACCCGGAACGCTACGAACCTATGCCGGAGAACGCATTCCGGCTTATCTCAGCGCGAAGAAAATGAGCCTGCACCAGAACAGCTTCTCCGAAGTGCTGGCGCTGGCGGATATACGTGGTCATTTGCCAGCACATATTGCCCTCGTCGGTCTGCAACCCGCAATGCTCGACGACTACGGCGGTAGCCTGAGCGAACTGGCGCGGGAGCAACTGCCCGCTGCGGAACAATCGGCGCTGGCGCAGCTGGCTGCGTGGGGAATTGTGCCGCAACCGGCTAATGAATCGCGCTGTCTCAATTATGACTGTCTGTCGATGGAAAATTACGAAGGCGTTCGCTTGCGTCAGTACAGGATGAGGCTGGAGGAACAGGGATGAGCAACGACACACCATTTAATGCGTTGTGGCAACGAATGCTGGCGCGTGGCTGGACGCCGATCAGTGAATCCCGTCTCGACGACTGGCTTACGCAAGCGCCAGACGGCGTGGTGTTATTAAGCAGTGACCCGAAACGCACGCCAGAAGTCAGCGATAACCCGGTCATGATTGGCGAATTACTGCGCGAGTTTCCCGACTATACATGGCAGGTAGCGATTGCTGACCTTGAGCAGAGCGAAGCCATCGGCGATCGCTTTGGCGTCTTTCGCTTTCCCGCCACATTAGTATTTACCGGCGGAAACTATCGCGGCGTGCTGAATGGTATTCACCCGTGGGCGGAACTGATAAACCTGATGCGCGGACTTGTCGAACCGCAGCAGGAGCGTGCCTCATGAGCGAAACTTTTTTCCATCTGCTGGGGCCAGGAACGCAACCGAACGATGACAGTTTCAGCATGAATCCACTGCCGATCACCTGTCAGGTGAATGATGAACCGAGTATGGCGGCCCTGGAGCAATGTGCTCACAGCCCGCAGGTGATTGCGCTATTAAACGAGTTACAACATCAACTAAGCGAGCGCCAGCCGCCGCTGGGCGAGGTGCTGGCAGTCGATCTGTTAAATCTCAACGCCGACGATCGTCACTTTATCAATACGCTTCTCGGGGAAGGGGAAGTGTCAGTGCGCATGCAGCAGGCTGACGACAGTGAAAGTGAAATACAGGAGGCGATCTTCTGCGGATTATGGCGGGTGCGCAGACGTCGCGGCGACAAGTTGCTGGAGGACAAACTGGAGGCTGGCTGCGCGCCGCTGGCATTGTGGCAGGCGGCAACGCAAAACGTCTTGCCGACAGATTCGCTGTTACCGCCGCCCATTGATGGCCTGATGAATGGCCTACCGTTGGCGCATGAGTTACTGGCGCATGTACGTAACCCCGACGCGCAGCCGCACAGCATTAATCTGACGCAATTACCCATCAGCGAGGCTGATCGGCTTTTTCTCTCACGTCTCTGTGGGCCGGGAAATATTCAGATTCGTACCATTGGCTATGGCGAGAGCTATATCAACGCCACGGGGTTACGCCATGTCTGGCATTTACGCTGTACGGACACCTTAAAAGGCCCGTTACTGGAAAGTTATGAAATCTGCCCGATACCGGAAGTGGTTCTGGCAGCGCCAGAAGATTTGGTCGACTCTGCGCAGCGGCTTAGTGAGGTATGTCAGTGGCTGGCGGAAGGGGCACCGTCGTAAAAAGACGGTAAGTATCGCTTTCAGGCTTATGAATATCGCAATCGGCGAATACCTCTGGTCGTAGAGTTTCAGGATAAAGAGGGAGATCTACCATTATCGGGTTATTTTTCTCTCTTCGCCTACAGGAGTGCGCATGTGGGATGTCATTGATTTATCGCGCTGGCAGTTTGCTCTGACCGCGCTGTATCACTTTTTATTTGTACCCCTTACCCTGGGGCTGATTTTTTTGCTGGCTATCATGGAAACCATTTACGTGGTCACCGGCAAAACAATCTACCGCGATATGACGCGCTTCTGGGGTAAGCTCTTCGGTATCAACTTTGCTCTTGGCGTGGCTACCGGCCTGACCATGGAGTTTCAGTTTGGTACTAACTGGTCATTCTATTCCAACTATGTGGGCGATATTTTTGGCGCACCGCTGGCGATGGAAGCATTAATGGCCTTCTTCCTCGAATCCACCTTTGTCGGGCTGTTCTTCTTCGGCTGGCAGCGGCTGAATAAATACCAGCACCTGCTGGTGACGTGGCTGGTGGCGTTCGGTTCAAATCTCTCTGCATTGTGGATATTGAATGCCAACGGTTGGATGCAATACCCGACCGGTGCGCATTTTGATATCGACACCCTGCGTATGGAGATGACCAGTTTCAGCGAGCTGGTCTTTAACCCGGTCAGCCAGGTGAAATTTGTGCACACCGTAATGGCGGGCTACGTGACCGGGGCCATGTTTATTATGGCGATCAGCGCCTGGTATTTACTGCGCGGACGGGAGCGCGATGTCGCATTACGCTCGTTTGCCATCGGTTCCGTCTTCGGTACTCTGGCGATTATCGGCACGCTGCAACTCGGAGACAGTTCTGCGTATGAAGTCGCGCAAGTACAACCGGTAAAACTGGCGGCGATGGAAGGGGAATGGCAAACGGAACCTGCACCTGCACCGTTCCATGTGGTTGCCTGGCCGGAACAGGATCAAGAGCGTAACGCCTTTGCTATCAAAATTCCCGCGCTGCTAGGGATCCTCGCCACTCACTCATTAGATAAGCCCGTGCCGGGTCTGAAGAATTTGATGGCTGAAACCTACCCACGCTTGCAACGCGGACGTATGGCCTGGCTGTTAATGCAGGAAATATCGCAAGGCAATCGTGAGCCGCATGTGTTGCAGGCATTTCGGGAGCTGGAAGGCGACCTTGGTTACGGCATGTTGCTCTCCCGCTATGCGCCGGATATGAATCATGTCACAGCCGCACAGTACCAGGCGGCGATGCGTGGCGCGATACCTCAGGTTGCGCCGGTATTCTGGAGTTTCCGCATCATGGTGGGCTGTGGTTCCCTGCTGCTACTGGTGATGCTTATTGCGCTTGTCCAGACGCTGCGTGGCAAAATCGACCAGCATCGCTGGGTGCTGAAAATGGCGCTCTGGAGTTTGCCGCTGCCGTGGATTGCGATTGAAGCCGGGTGGTTTATGACCGAGTTTGGTCGTCAGCCGTGGGCGATACAGGACATCTTACCGACATACTCCGCGCACTCCGCCTTAACCACAGGACAACTGGCTTTCTCACTGATCATGATCGTAGGGCTTTACACCCTGTTCTTAATCGCCGAAGTCTACCTGATGCAGAAATATGCCCGTCTGGGGCCGAGCGCGATGCAGAGTGAACAACCGACGCAGCAACAGGGGTAAAGGAGAAAATCATGTTTGATTATGAAACATTGCGCTTCATCTGGTGGCTGCTGATTGGCGTGATCCTGGTGGTCTTTATGATCTCCGACGGATTTGACATGGGGATCGGCTGTCTGCTGCCGCTGGTGGCGCGTAATGATGATGAACGCCGGATAGTGATAAACAGCGTTGGTGCGCACTGGGAAGGCAATCAGGTCTGGTTAATCCTCGCAGGTGGGGCATTATTTGCCGCCTGGCCCAGAGTTTATGCAGCGGCGTTTTCCGGCTTTTATGTGGCGATGATTCTGGTGCTGTGCTCGCTGTTCTTCCGCCCGCTGGCCTTTGATTATCGCGGAAAAATCGCCGATGCACGCTGGCGTAAAATGTGGGATGCCGGACTGGTCATCGGCAGTCTGGTGCCGCCGGTAGTCTTCGGTATTGCCTTCGGCAACTTGCTGCTCGGCGTGCCGTTTGCCTTTACACCGCAATTACGCGTGGAGTATCTCGGCAGCTTCTGGCAACTGCTGACGCCATTCCCTTTATTGTGCGGATTGCTCAGCCTTGGGATGGTGATTTTGCAAGGTGGCGTCTGGTTACAACTGAAAACTGTTGGTGTGATTCATCTGCGTTCACAGCTGGCGACTAAACGCGCTGCACTGTTGGTGATGCTGTGCTTTTTGCTGGCGGGTTACTGGCTGTGGGTCGGTATTGATGGCTTTGTACTGCTCGCCCAGGATGCTAACGGTCCTTCCAATCCGTTAATGAAACTGGTGGCAGTGCTACCTGGTGCCTGGATGAATAATTTTGTCGAATCGCCCGTTTTGTGGATCTTCCCGCTGCTGGGGTTCTTCTGCCCATTGCTGACGGTGATGGCGATTTATCGTGGTCGCCCAGGTTGGGGATTTTTGATGGCATCATTGATGCAATTTGGCGTGATTTTCACGGCAGGCATCACGCTGTTCCCCTTTGTCATGCCGTCAAGCGTGAGTCCAATCTCCAGCCTGACGTTGTGGGACAGTACTTCCAGCCAGCTGACGCTGAGCATTATGTTGGTAATCGTGCTGATATTTTTGCCCATTGTGTTGCTCTACACTCTCTGGAGCTACTACAAAATGTGGGGGCGCATGACAACAGAAACTCTCCGCCGTAACGAAAACGAGTTGTACTAAGGAGCAGGAACAATGTGGTATTTACTTTGGTTCGTCGGCATTTTGTTGATGTGTTCGCTCTCCACCCTTGTGTTGGTATGGTTGGACCCGCGTCTGAAAAGTTAACGAACGTAAGTCTGATGCGGCGCATTAGCGTCGTATCAGGCAATCAATAATGTCGGATATGAAAAGCGGAAACATATCGATGAAAGCGATCTTGATCCCATTTTTATCTCTTCTGATTCCGTTAACCCCGCAATCTGCATTCGCTCATAGTGAGCCGGAGCTGAAGCTGGAAAGTGTGGTGATTGTCAGTCGTCATGGTGTGCGTGCACCAACCAAGGCCACGCAACTGATGCAGGATGTCACCCCAGACGCATGGCCAACCTGGCCGGTAAAACTGGGTTGGCTGACACCGCGCGGTGGTGAGCTGATCGCCTATCTCGGACATTACCAACGCCAGCGTCTGGTAGCCGACGGATTGCTGACGAAAAAGGGCTGCCCGCAGCCTGGTCAGGTCGCGATTATTGCTGATGTCGACGAGCGTACCCGTAAAACAGGCGAAGCCTTCGCCGCCGGGCTGGCACCTGACTGTGCAATAACCGTACATACCCAGGCAGATACGTCCAGTCCCGATCCGTTATTTAATCCTCTAAAAACTGGCGTTTGCCAACTGGATAACGCGAATGTGACTGACGCGATCCTCAGCAGGGCAGGAGGGTCAATTGCTGACTTTACCGGGCATCGGCAAACGGCGTTTCGTGAACTGGAACGGGTGCTTAATTTCCCGCAATCAAACTTGTGCCTTAACCGTGAGAAACAGGACGAAAGCTGTTCATTAACGCAGGCATTACCATCGGAACTCAAGGTGAGCGCCGACAATGTCTCATTAACCGGTGCGGTAAGCCTCGCATCAATGCTGACGGAGATATTTCTCCTGCAACAGGCACAAGGAATGCCGGAGCCGGGGTGGGGAAGGATCACTGATTCACACCAGTGGAACACCTTGCTAAGTTTGCATAACGCGCAATTTTATTTACTACAACGCACGCCAGAGGTTGCCCGCAGTCGCGCCACCCCGTTATTGGATTTGATCATGGCAGCGTTGACGCCCCATCCACCGCAAAAACAGGCGTATGGTGTGACATTACCCACTTCAGTGCTGTTTATCGCCGGACACGATACTAATCTGGCAAATCTCGGCGGCGCACTGGAGCTCAACTGGACACTTCCAGGTCAGCCGGATAACACGCCGCCAGGGGGTGAACTGGTGTTTGAACGCTGGCGTCGGCTCAGCGATAACAGCCAGTGGATTCAGGTTTCGCTGGTCTTCCAGACTTTACAGCAGATGCGTGATAAAACGCCGCTGTCATTAAATACGCCGCCCGGAGAGGTGAAACTGACCCTGGCAGGATGTGAAGAGCGAAATGCGCAGGGCATGTGTTCGTTGGCCGGTTTTACGCAAATCGTGAATGAAGCACGCATACCAGCGTGCGCTCTCCATCAAGACAAATAAACATTTGCCGCTGTTGGTCCTCGCAGGCCATTTACGCGGCAAAATTCCACGCGTAATCCTGGTATAAGCACTTCTGCGTCGCGGGGAGTGAATGCGGAAATATGGACCTGGACTTCTTTACGACCGTCGGAGGGGATAATGAATCCTTTGCCGCTTTTGCGATCAAAGGTTTTGACAATTCCTGTCATTTTACGGGACAAACAAATTCCTTACTGAATATACTGCGCTGCACTATACGGGGTTAATAAAATAAAGCCAGCGATATTTAAGACCGCCGGACGGCTAAAATAAAATTTGCTTAATCTCAATTATCATGCGTTAATAGCTGCGTCGGTTTGAAAGACAGACAGCATACAAAGTAGTTTACTAAAGCAGTTCTCATTATCAGGCATTATCCCCTTCTTTTGAGTCTCTCTCCTGAACACTAAGTAGTTTCTGTATTAAAGCCCTGTTTGCCGAAAGGCCCAAAATGAAGGAAGTAAAATATGTCTAATAAAATGACTGGTTTAGTAAAATGGTTTAACGCAGATAAAGGTTTTGGCTTTATCACTCCTGATGATGGCAGCAAAGACGTTTTCGTCCATTTCACCGCCATCCAGAGCAATGAATTCCGCACGCTGAACGAAAATCAGAAAGTTGAATTTTCTATTGAGCAGGGGCAACGTGGTCCCGCGGCAGCGAACGTTGTTACGCTCTAAGGTTGCCGTTATTACTCAACATCTCCATTTCCGCTGTCCATGTTGTCATGGTTCACAGTACCGCACATCGGCATTCGATGTGACGGAGCGAAATCCTTTAGGGGCAAAGTGTATTTTTTGTAAATCGACGATGATCACCTTTGATAACGTCGCGCTGCAAATACGCACTGAGCATGCGCCGCTGGATTTCACAAAATAATATCAGGCTCCCTCGTGGAGCCTTTTTTATATCTGCCTTATTTTTCTTCAACGCTGTATGTATAGTAAGCGATAACCTGTTGATTATTGAATCTTTCGGGGAGATGGCTTATAACATTTCTTACCTGACCAGGGTACCGGGAACCAACACCTTACTGGCGTGTTGCTGTCTTTTAAGACCAGAAGAGGTTAACAGTGAATATTGAAGAGTTAAAAAAACAAGCCGAAACGGAAATCGCTGACTTTATCGCGCAAAAAATCGCCGAGCTGAACAAGAATACAGGGAAAGAAGTCTCTGAAATTCGCTTCACTGCACGAGAAAAAATGACCGGGCTTGAAAGTTATGATGTCAAAATCAAAATAATGTGATTTTGTGAACATCACCCCGTGCGAGGTGATGTTCCGCTTGTTGCTAATTTAGTGCCCAATCATTGGCGCTTGCGGAATTAAGCGTCGGTACAATTCTTCCGGCACCGGGCTTTGCCATACACCCGCATACATTGCGTAACCAATCACCGCAAACATAATCCCCAGAACCAGTAGCGTCATTAACCAGCCAGACAACGCAAAGGCTTTTTTATTTGCCGCAGGTTTTTGCAGTGAAAAGGTCAATGTTGAGGCTACCGGACATGACTCTACGCAAGTCATACAACCGGTACATTCCACGGTTCGTACCTGAATTAATTTATCGACCGGGATCCGCGATGGGCAATTTTTTGCGCATTTGCCACAATCGATACAACTTTCGGCATTGCGACGAATCTTAAACGGTGATAATAGCGAAACCACGCCCATCAGCGCGCCATATGGGCAAAGATAACGACACCAGGCATGGCGAATAAACAGGCTGGCAATCAGCAAAACGATCACGCTGATTAATGTCGCTGTCCCCATATGGCGAAAGAAATCGAGCATTTTAACGTCCATCACCACGCTGTAGGGCGACAACATAAAATAGTGAATCGCCTGAGCGGGCATCAATAACGCAATATAGAGAAAAAAACTCAACAGCAAATACTTCACGCCGCGCAGAGGAATATCCAGCCAGCGGGGAAGGACACATTGCCGACCAAACAGTTTGTTACCGAGATCGCCGATTAATTCAGAAAGCGTACCAACCGGGCATAACCATGAACAAAAGGCCTTTTTGAGTAATAGACTGATGACGATAAAAGCGACCAATAACAGCATCGCGGCGGCGTGGACGGACGGTAACTGACCTGTTGCAAGGCTATATTTCAGATTCATCAGACCGGCAATCGGTAGCCAGCCTTCGATGCCTCCTGGCCTGGCGACAAATGTCGTACTACCTGCCGTTTCGTAATAGCGCACCCAATACCAGAACGTGATGGCAATATAAATATTAATTGCCAACAGTAATAATTGCGTCGCTTTACGCCAGGTCGTGGCATTGCGCCAGTCATACCACGGTAATTTGCCGCCCGTCGTGCCTGGCCGCCGCTGCCAGCGGGTTCTTCTTTTCTCTGTCATGATTTTGCCAGTCCGTTAAGTTGCATACCAAATGCCACTATTCTAGTTGTTCTTAACTGGCTGATATTGATTCAAATCGCGTTCAGGTCTTTCTTATTCAACCATGCTTCCAGAGCGGCAACACTGCGTGTAATTTCTTCGTGTGGAAGGGGGGCAGATAATGGCTGCTGCTCCAGTTGTGCGCATAGCTGGCTGGCGCTACGCATTCCCAGACTCGAGCAACTGCTTTTTAGCTGATGTGCGGCACGCTTTATTTTTTCGCTGTTCTGGCTGGAGCGGGCGATGCCGATGTCATCGAGAAGCGGCAGGGCATGTTGTTTAAATAATGCCAGCCATTCGTGGATCTTCTCCGTCCCCATCAACTGAGCATCTTCATTGAGTTGCGATACATCCAGCGGTTGATCGTTATTGACTTGCAGTTGGAGATAGTGCGCCAGTAACTGACCGAGCACTTCACGCGGCACCGGTTTAGGGATAATCCCGCGAAATAATGAACTGGTACGCTGGCGCAACGTTTCGTCGATGACATGAGCGCTAAAGCCAATCAAAACCAGCGACGGATATTGCTGTGCCAGTTGCCGGGCAAGCGTAATGCCGTCGATATCGGGCAGATCAAAATCCACCAGTGCGGCAGCAAACGGTTCGCTATTTTGCAACGTCTCTATTGCGTGCGCGGCATTTCCTACCGCAACGACCTGCGCCCCACTGTTGTTCAGCATCTCAACGGTAATTCGCTGGGTTAGCGGGTTATCTTCAATTAACAGCAAACGTAAACCGTCCAGATGCACCGCCTGATTGACTGTTTTTGGCACGGGTGCAGTGGCAACACGTAACGGCAAGCGTAAACAAAAACAGCTTCCAACTTCCGGCGTGCTGGTGGCGCTCAGTTCGCCGCCCATCGCCTGGGCCAGACGGCTACTGATGGTCAGCCCCAGCCCGGTGCCGCCGCGTTTGCCGCTAACCTGAACAAATGGCTGGAAGATTTCAGCCAGTTTCGCGGGATCAATACCGCAGCCGCTGTCTTCCACTTCGACCAGCCATTGCTCGCCATCAGTGCGGCTACGTAAAACGATCTGTCCTTCGTCAGTAAAACGCAGGGCGTTGCTCAACAGGTTGGTAATGACCTGACGAATACGCCGCGGATCGCCCATTAACGCAGTCGGTACATCGTCGGCAATTTCTGTTGCCAGGCGAATCGGGCGACCTTTCACCCTTCCGCTCATTAATTGCAGGGTACTTTCCAGCAGCGGGCGCGGTTCAAAGGGTTCATCGCTGACCGAAACATTCTTGCCGCCTGCTTCGATAGCCGAATAATCGAGAATATCGTTGAGGATGGTCAGCAACGATTCACCAGAGTCGGTAATTGCCCGCAAATCATCACGCTGGGCATTAAGTGCGGGGTTATCTGCCAGCAGTTGCGCGGTGCCAAGAATACCGTACAGCGGTGTGCGGATCTCATGGCTCATCGCCGCCAGAAACGCCGATTTTGCCTGGCTGGCTTTTTCTGCTTCCGCCCGTGCCTGTCGGTGTTCTATCACCAGCTCCTGCAATTCAGCTGTACGCGCTTTGACCTGCGCCGCCAGCTGTTCGCGGTGGCGATTCAGTGCATGAACACTGCTGCGAAACGCATCCATCAGCCGCCCGATGGTATCCAGCTCCCGTACGCCAGCGGTTTCCGGGAAAGGGGAGTCAATATCACCGTCCAGCAGCCGTTGCAGCGCCTGCGTTTGTTCGGCAAGTGGACGCGTGACTGAGCGATAAACCACGCGCCAGAGGATCAGAATCAGTGCGCAAAGTGAAACCATCCCCAGCAATAACAGGCTGTATTGCCCGCGTGCACTGGCTTTTTCCAGATGCGCCAGTCCGTGCTGATTACGCAGCTCAATGGTGTCGACCAACTGACTGACTTCGCTACTAAACTGCGCGAACTGGGCGATGTTATTTTGGGCGAGAGTTTGCAGGCGATTGCTGATTTCACTGTCCTGCTGATACAGCGCCAGCAAATCGCTATATTGGCTAACGGAAGTTAACGTTGTTGCGACCTGAGCACGAACTCCCGGATCTTCAATGCGTATTTGCCGACGTTGCAGAATTTTCACCGCATTATTGAGCTGCTTTTCCAGCGTTGGCGCATTTTTCTGGATCTGTTCCAACCCCAGATTCATCACCATTTGCTGCACCCGCAGGGCGCTAAGGCGCAGTTCATTCATCTGGTTAACATACTCAAGATCGATATCAATCAGCCGATCGAGTGCACTTTCTGCGGCCTGACGCTGATGTTGTTCGATCAAATCGTAAATCCCGGCCTGGGTCGCTCCGGCGGAAGTTGCCGCATTATTCGCCTGACCTTGCGCCAGGCGTGCGATTTCATCGGCGGCGGCGACTATCTGCTGACTGAGTCGCTGTTGTTGCTGGCGCAGTTGCAAACGCTGTCCCACCAGTTCCCCTTGCTGACGTAACGAACGGGAGATCTCCTGCTCCTGATGTTCAATAGCGGTGGTATCAAAACCTTGTTCCCGTAATGCTTGCAGCAACGCATTAATCTTCAGGCTTTGTGCGGTGAGCATTCGCCCCTGCGCCTGCCACATCTTTTCGTTATCGGCACTGGTCAGGTTCTGCGCGGCGAAAAGTTCCCAGGCGCTGGCTTCGCTCAACTGGCGCGCCATATTCATGGTAGGAATCAATGCCTGAGTGTTGTCTTTTTCCACCTGGCTGATAAAGCGCAGGTTGTACCATCCCACCAGGGTACTGGTCAGGGTTAACAGCGCCATCAGGGCAAAGCCCATCCAGAGTCTTCGGGTCAGGGTTAAATTCACGGTCGGTGCACTTAAGGTGAATAAGTTGTATATTTGAAATCTCTTTTATTATCAATGAATTAATGTAAGCAGGTCATTATTAGTCAAAATAAAATCATTTGTCGATTTCAATTTTGTCCCATTCCCGTCCACGGCTGTCCCTATACCGCGCCGCCATTGAATCTGATTTATGCCCGAGAAGACGTTGAGCAAACTTATCGCCAATCTGGTTCCGGTATAGCCTCGCTGACAGGCTACGCAGTTCATGGAATGTTGGCGGGTTTCCATCAAATGAGAGTCCAGATGCATTTCTCGCCTTTGTAAAATACTTTGATACTGTTTTCGGGGAAAGCGGATCGTGATGCTTTGATGCGATTATAGTTTCACTGCTGCTGGCATCCCTGCATTTCTGTAGTGTATCAGCCAATGAGATATTGAGCGCGTCAATCGTTAGCATTAGCGGAATGGCGAGTTTAGCCCCTGTTTTACTCTGTTCAATGTGAAGATGGTTGTCGTTTATGTCTGACCATTTCATTCTGCACAAATCGCCGACTCTCTGCCCTGTAACGACGGCCAAATCCATCGCCAGCCTTAGCCAGATAGGGAGAGGTTCGGCTGCATGGTAAATCTCGACATACTCATTAGCTGTCAGCCTTGAGCGCCTTACTTCTGACTTTGCTGTACGGGTTGCTGTTACCGGATTCGTTGCCACATGCCCCTCGGCTATTGCTTCACGAAAAACGTCAACAAGGGTTGACCTGATTAATTTTGCGGAAGCTGCTTTACCTTCTGCTACGTAGGTGTTTAGCATTGCTGCCACTTCTTTCGTTGATATGTCAGTGAGCGGTTTGTCCGGCAATTTTCTTCGGATTGCCCTGATTTTGCTGGCGTAGTCGAGTAGAGTTTTCGGCCTGATCCCCCTTTCGGTGAGGATTCTTTCATATCGGTCAAGCCACACATGAAGAGTGATTGCGTCACCGCCTTTAATTCTGTCTATCAGTGATTTGCGTCCGCTGTCTGAGAGTAACTCAATGTTGGCCTGTATAGCTTCAGTGATTGCTATCCTCCTGTCTCGGCCTAATCCAAACTCTTTACCCGTCCTTGGGTCCCTGTAGCAGTAATATCCATTGTTTCTTATATAAAGGTTAGGAGGTAAATCCCGGCGCTCATGACTTCGCCTTCTTCCCATTTCTGATCCTCTTCAAAAGGCTACCTGTTACTGGTCGATTTAAGTCAACCTTTACCGCTGATTCGTGGAACAGATACTCTCTTCCATCCTTAACCGGAGGAGGGAATATCCTGCACTCGCGTACCCATCGACGAACTGTTTCAAGGCTTCTTGGGCGCCGCTGGCGTGCGTTCCACTCCTGAAGTGTTAAGTACATCGCAAAGTCTCCGCAATTACACGCAAGAAAAAACCGCCATCAGGCGGCTTGGTGTTCTTTCAGTTCTTCAATTCGAATATTGGTTACGTCTGCATGCGCTATCTGCGCCCATATCATCCAGTGGTTATAGCAGTCGTTGATGTCCTCTGCTTCGATAACCCTGTCGAATGGCTCTCCATTCCATTCACCTGTGACTCGGAAGTGCATTTATCATCTCCATAAAACAAAACTCGCCGTAGCGAGTTCAGATAAAAGAAATCCCCGCGAGTTCGAGGATTGTTATTCATTGCCGATATTCACCTTTATCGCGAACACCTTTACCGGTTTATCTCCTTTGCATAGCACGTAATTTTTTCAGATGGTTCTCCTGTTCTGTTTCAGCCAGGATCTGGTGATATTCTCTGTGATCAATGTGTTCGAATAAATTATTGAATTTTCTGATGCACACTCTTCCAGGATAGCCATCCATCCTCTTGAAGAATACTGAGTGATCAGTACTACGAATGATTTTTACTGGATAGCCAGCGCTATCGGTGTATATCTGACCACGTTGAATCAGAGAGAACATTCGTTTATCCCCAGATAAAAATATAGCAATACCAATTACATAAAATACTTCAGGCCAAGCATCATTTCACCCCTGCGGCGGTTCTGGTAGAGGCATCCAATTGATTACATCGCATTTAGGGATGCTGATATCATCACCAAGCCACCCTTGACCTTCAGACCAGCATTGCACGTAATACCCGTATTCTGTGTTCACTACGCACCACTGCGCGTCGTTCGGCATTCGATCACTACAGCTTATCCAACCATCCGGAGTTACCGGAAGCGAGAACGGCAGCACATCTCTGTGAACAAGTTTTTGCTGTGACAGGTTATCCAGAACTTTCTGTACTGCTGCATCACCGAATACACCAAGCGCATCTGCCATAACTCCTACAACCTGATAAGCCTCAGCGCATACCGTGGATAAACCATCCGGAATTACCGGAGAGTTGCCGGGTTCTTTAATGTGCAAGCGAGGCTCACCATCTTTTGGTTCAGGCCACTGGCGCTCCATGTTGATCTTCAATTTATCTTCCATAGCAGCGGTAATTTCAGCATCGCTGATGCCAGCACGGCGCTGTGCATCCCACAACAGGAAATGCATATCAGCCCACTCGCTGAGATCGTCTGGTTCGGCTGCGGCTTCCAGAGCCTCTTTTGAGAGGTGTTTCAGTGGACCAATGGGGCCAACGCAGCCAAATGTGGAGTCAGACCATTTGGCATGCTCGTGGCGAATCAGTTCGCGTTCCAGTGATGCCAGTGCAATTCGTGCCAGTTCCATTTGTTCGCCACGAGTAAGCCCGTTTTCAAGCGGATTTTTAATGAACAATTCAATACGTTCTTTGGTAATAGTGGTCATGTGTTAATCCTCAAAACTTTATGCCCGGGCGCAAAAGTACGTGTTTTGTCTTTGCTTATTCGCCACCCGTCTTTACGGGCCTCTTTTGCACAACCAGACCATGACGTACCGATATACTCACCGAAGTCTGGCACTGGATATACACCTTCCGTACACTGGCGACAATCACAATAGAGATGCATGGTGTAACTTGCGGCAATAGCCATATCAGTCTCCTTTGATGCGAATACCAGCAAGCCAGTTTCTTATGCCGATATATTCAGCGTTCCTGAAACCGCTTTTTACATATATAAATGGCAAGCGAAGATTGTGACCATTGGCTGCCAGGTAGTCTTTACAACCCTGTTCGGTGAAACAGCAGGTAACGAATTCATCAATATCTTTCACAGCAACGCGCCGCCATTTTTCTGGTGGCTCCCGAAAGTTTTCATGAAGTAGTTCGAGACGACGACTTTGGAGTTTATTGGCTTCATTGCCATCTTCATCAACCCAGACAATCCGGTCATAGTCATAATCAGCATCAACAACGATTTCGCGCTTTTGATACACACAAAACATAGGATCTGACGTTATTCGATTATCCTGTGTTCGAATATTTTCACCGATGATGCCAAACGAATCTGGTGCAGATTTTGTCTGCATCTCTTCGATACGTTCAGCCATCGCAGCACACTCTTCAAAGTTGCTTAATGCTTTTCGCTCCCATTCGGCGCATTGTTTTTCCAGTTCTGCTATGTGCTTCCTTCCATCCGCGATTACTCCCTCGTAATACTCGCGTTGTTCATTGAGTTTTGCTCTCACCTCCTCAAGCTCAACGCGCAGCTTCCCTACCGTTAGCGCAATATCCTCGTTCTCCTGGTCGCGTGATTTGATGTATTGCTGGTTTCTTTCCCGTTCATCCAGCAGTGTCTGCACTAATTTAGGGTTGAAAGCTGCGATAAATTCTGCGTTGTTCTCTGCATTTTTCTGGTCGTCAAAGCCAGGCCATTTGATAATGTCTCCGCAACGTTCATCCCCCGGCGTATGCACCGCATATGTACCAGTGTCCGGCGAGATGAATGCACGCCATTCGCCCTGTGTTGCCTGTTGCGCTATCTTACGTAAGGTAGCTAATTGTTCGCTGGTAAAAGTCATCATGGTTGCATCTCCCGTTCTTCTGCCCACTTCCGAAGCCCTTCAATCTCACCATTACGAGCTATCAGCTCGCGACACAGTCTTTCGTTTTCATCCAGTAGTGCCAGCACAGTAGCCGGATTGGCTGCGGCGATGAATTCAGCATTGGCCTGCTGTTCCATTTGGAAATCTTCATCGAAACCGCTTTCAGGATGCGCTCCTTCAATTCTGCAAATGGGAAGATATCCAACAACGTCACGATGAATTAGCGCATCATCACAATCAAATCGGCTCTCTCCATATTCGAGCGACCACACACCACACGTTGCTTTCTCTGCCTTTTCACGCAGTGCCTGATAGTCAATCTTGCTCATTGGTTGCCTCCTTTGCGCAACATCGCATTCAGATATTTGTTGTCATTAACAGAACCGAAACTCTTTCTCTTAAGCAATTCCTCTCTCGATGGCATTGGCTTTACGCGTTGGCGAATAATCATTTCTGCCGGAAGAATGCCGGGATTGTATGCAAGTCCTCTCATGATTTACTCTCAACGAACTGGTCAATAGCCATGCTAAGTGACACACCTAATGTCTCGATATGCTGCTGAATATCCTGTAGCGTCTGCGCCTGAGATAACAGGAGTTCACGGTTGCATAACTCTTTAACCAGATGCTCAAACTTGCTGTAATAACCGATACGGCTTAGTGTTTCTTTCCCTGCATTCTCGCCTTCTTTGATAATTCCTCTTTCGCTAAGAATCAGGTCGTGTTTGGTTCCGGTAATAACGTATTTGCCGAGGCCGATGTTTAGCTTCATTGTTTTCATTGTTAATTCCTCAGTCATTACTGATAGCGCCATAGCGTGAGCGGTAATTACGCAGACGCGGGTCAATTTCAGGGAAGTGGGTATATGCGGCTTTGCGGAATGGTCGGATTGATGTCTGGTAAATTCGCTCGCGTTCTTCTTTCTCTGCAAGCCATATACAATGGCGAAATTCCTTTTCCTCTTTCGTTTCCTTCGGTAGCGATATTATCAGGTCGTAGTTTTTTCTGAATTTATCCAGCACCTCCGATACGGATTTGCCGGAACAGCGGCGCGGGTCATCCGCACCATACAGAGGCGCTGGCATGTTTTTCTCCTGTTGATTATTGAGCTAATTTTTTCCAGATTGCTGAAACGTATTTGGCTTGGTGGATGGCATCATCAAGCGCGTTGTGGCGAGTTCCTTTGAATGGCATATCTCGCTTAGGGTCGAATCCTATTACCTTTCCAAGCTCGACGATTGTTCTTACGTCGCGGTCATTCCACCACTGCCACGGAACTGGCTGCCCTGTCAGCGAATAACTGTTTCGGAGAATAACGCAGTCAAATGATGCTCCATTCCCCCAAACCTGAACGAATTTGTGGTTAGCGTTCTTTATGATGAATTCAGATAACCATGAAAGAGCCGTTGAAAGCTCCTGAGTGTTGCTGGTTAGCGATTTTCTGGCTTCTTCACTCTGTTCCATCCACCATAAAATCGTTGAAGCGTCAGGACGCGCCCGATATCGCATTGATGACTCAAGCGAGATATTTACCGAGAACTCTTCTCCTGTTTCTCCGGTATTCGGGTCAAAGAATACCGCCCCAATAGAAATAACTGGCGCGTATGGCCCGTTGCCCATTGTTTCAAGGTCAACCATCAAGTGATTCATGTAAGTCCTTAAATTGCGTGAATAGCGTGACGAGGGAAGGGGAGAGTTACTGGTGCAAAGGGGATATCGTCGTCAAAATCCATAGGTGGTTCGCTGTGATTCCCTTGCTGCTGAGGTTGCTGACCGTTATTTCGCTGAGGTGAAGACTGTTCATTGCCTCCTTGCTTGCCACCAATCATTTGCATAGTTCCACCAACGCCCACGATGATTTCGGTAGTGAACCGATCCTGTCCGCTTTGATCCTGCCATTTTCTTGTCCGCAATTTGCCTTCAAGATAAACCTCAGAGCCTTTTCGCAGATATTCGCTGGCAATTTCTGCCAGTTTCCCGCTCATTACCACACGGTGCCACTCCGTCTGCTCCTTTTTCTCTCCAGTTTGCTTATCACGCCACTGTTCTGACGTAGCAACTGTAAGGTTTGCAAATGCCGTTCCTGATGGTGAATATCTGATTTCTGGATCATGCCCAAGGCGACCAATAATGATCACCTTATTTACGCCTCTGCTTGCCATTTATGCCGCCTGTTTTAGCTCGTTAACTCTGATGTTCATTACCTGAACGCATTTAGCCTGCGCATCCTCATTGCCAGCCATTAATTGCCAGTCACGCTGATAACGCTCGATGAGTTTTTTCTTGTCAGTTTCTGTTGACGCATAATCGCTGAAGTCTTTCAGGATTTGCTCGCAGTCAACCGATGGAGATTTCTGGTTGGTATTTTCTGGTGATGGTTTGTTATCTGATACTGGCATTGCCCAGCCCGGCAGCGATGGAGGGAGCCAGTAAAATCCTGTTCCATCCTTCAGTTTTGCCCTGTGCCACCCCTGCTTTTTATCGAGAGATGTTTGTGCGAAACCTTCCTCAAGGTTATACAGATACCGACCGATTCCCCACTGAACGGCAGCGCGCTTCATTGCACCGGAACGACCACCTTTGACGGCTTCTACCTGCGTGTTTTCAGCAGCATCCCATTTGGTTACCCATTCGGAATCAATCCTGATTGATATGCCGCATTCAACGCCGCCGTTGTTGGGAATATCGCGGTATTCATTGCGCCATCCTGCTTTGCCGCAAACATCGTCCAGGCGTTTCATGATTGCCCGGTTCGTGACATAAGCCAGCACCATAGCCCACACTTTGCCATCGCGTGTTTTACCGCTTTGCTGTATTCGCCATTCGATATCTTCAGGGCTGAATGGCTCATCGAATTTATTCAAATCCATAATTCACCTCAGAATGGACATGGCCCAAGGAAATAACGCTGGTTTAATACTTCGACTCTGGACAAATTAAGGCATACCCGCATTCCTTCGCGGTCGCCATTATGGCGATACCAGAGAGCTTTCTGCGTGTACATGCGTCTCTGTAACTTGCTCTCCTTCACTGTGGTTGCAAGTGACATGAATATCTCCTTCGTTACCGATTAATTCTTTCATCTGACGAATGAATTCTTCGTCTGACCAGTTATCTGTAAAACTCATTTCCTGCGATACCATGGAAGGTTGATAGCTGATTTCATCGCTTTATTTGCTTCAAGCCACATTTTTGAATCACCAATAAATCGGGCTATTACTGCTTTGTTTTGTGCAGCACGAAGCATCTGGTGATTAATGGCTATTTCATTGCGCATAACGCCTCCAGTTGTTTCTTTGCTGCTCTGATTAATTGTTTAACTCGGCGTGATAATTCAGATTCGTGCGGGTAGAAAGCGGACATGACGCCGCTACCCGCGAGCTGAAAGTGCATCATGGGTAACTCCTTATATTTGATTGCATAACGAAAATGCCTCTCGTGAAGCATTATTGGTATGCGGTAAAGCCGCGCTCAGGCGGCTACTCTATTTCTTCTTCGAATGATTTTATTAGTCGGTCAATAACATCATCCGTTTCAATATCATTTCCGTCTGATTGCTTTAATACATCTATTGATTCTGCAGCGGTAAATTCCATCGCTGTGAGAAACTCGACAATTGCACACTCAACGACATATCGTTCTTCATCTGTACGACATGAGATAAAAGAGCATTTAATTGCTGTTATTACTTTTTGTTTAAGCTCTGCAGGGTAATCAGTTTTTATCATCGTTCACTCCGTCAAAAAAATTTCCCTCACATTGGAGGGCAAAGAAGATTTCCAATAATCAGAACAAGTCGGCTCCTGTTTAGTTACGAGTGAAGTGGTCAACAAAAACTGGCCACCGAGTTAGAGTTTTTCCAGTATCGATTTT
>OHSP01000532.1_pt1 | contig 19661 bp, 9 predicted proteins | sample 1578711 | NCBI WGS metagenome assembly OHSP01 (sample SAMEA3879584, study PRJEB24766) | human gut metagenome | biome: human-associated habitat; feature: feces | place: USA | collected 1985/1987
CAGCATCAATGCCCGATAGCCGAAGCGTGGCTCATCCTGAATGGTTACTGCGGGGATACTCCATCGGATATTCTTAGCCTGTTGATTGCCTTCAACAGCCGACGGCAACAATAGGCGGATGGTCTGTAATGCATAGAAAAAGCCTTTTATATCCGATGCCTTTACCTGAATCTGTTCCGGAGTAACTGCCAACTGATAGGCTTCGCTTTTTTAAAGAAGAGTCGGTTGTAAAGCAGACATGGCTCTTCTCACTGCCACCTATTGCCAACTGTGAGGTGATCCCCGAGCTTCTCTTCAATAAGTTTATAAAGTTGCGGACGATGACAGCCTGCTCATGGTTCTCTACCGAAAACAGCGTTTGAGAAGAGAAGGTAAAGTTGCCCTCTCCCGGCACGACCTGCGCCGGACGGGGAACTATTGAAATAGGGGGAGATGTCAAGTTGGCGGCATGCATACTAATCAAAGACGTCAATAGCACGAGAATAATTAAGATTTCTTTCTTCATGGTAATAAAACTTTTAAGAGTGAAAATGTCGAAAGAGATGCATAAACACCTGACTTCCGACATTTTATCAATTAATCTATTGAAAGCAGAACACTATATTAGTAGAATAATTGACCTGCATTTGCCCAGTATGTCACACCTTCGTCCGAATACGTGCTATTCGTATAAAAACGAATCCAATCAATTTCCATCATAGGTGTATTCGGATCGGTCTTAGGTTCGGAAATAGCCTTCAATACACTATCCCATCCGTCCGGACGATTGTCTGCCGGAGCAAAAAGGAAATCCAAAGCCAAGCCATCTGCAGGAGCAAAACCCCAAGAACTTGTCGAAGGGACATCTACATTCGTACTTCCATTGATTCCTACTTTTATTCCATCTGTAGTCAATTCTACCCAATAAATATTATAATCACCAATTTTGGGGAGTGGGCTTGTTTTAGTACCATCTTCCATTGTCGAGAAAACACCTTGTGTCACCAAGTTTCCTTTCGTATTTCTAAGAATATCGATTCTCTGTATTTGTTTATCAAATACGCCCCCAGGTGCATCTCTAAGCTCAATGACCGGAACAATACCCGTACGATCTCCCGTCACACGCACTCTCATTTCTATACGCATTCCCGGATTGATGTGTATAAAACGGGTAGAAGCACCTGAACCGCCTCTTCCAATATATACAGCAGCCGAACCGTAATCTCTACTCGCACCAAGTCCGTCTCCCGGTGTGGAACCAGCTTGTACCCACAATTGATAAGTACCGTCTTCTGTTACATTAGAACATTTATCGCGATTAGCAGCAAACACATCTTGTATTGATTTAGTTGGAATATAATTAAAAGACCAATGCCTATAGTTACCAAACGACGTATTCGGCTTCGTCGGCATACTCCACCCGAAAGAGCTTTGTATAAAATGGAACTCTACGCCACTCCAGAATTTCCATCCTTCCTCTGCTAATTTCTGGTTGGGATGCGAAGTTAACGAAGCATAATCAGTTCCAGGTTTAGCACCCGTTTTTCCGGTTATTTCTACAGACGAGCTTCTGTCACTCCCCCACCAAGCATCGAATTTGCTTTTATTGCCTTTAGATACAAATGGATATTCCGGATGTTCATACACCAAGGTCGGATCATACATATCCGGATTGGCAAGAGATTCGAGGTCAGTCATCATAATTACTAATTTATCAGACTTCATCGGATTAGCTTCAGAGTTTGAAGTGAAATTCAATGTCAACTCCTTGTCTCCTGTCTTCGCTCCATCCATAACTAAAGATATAGGGTCAGTTTTTGCGTTCAGCGCTCCTGCAGGAATAGTCAGTTCACTGGGCAAATTTTCAAAAGAGCTCTCATCCTCCGCTTTTGCGCTGATACTTACCACAATAGGTATTGCCCTCGGTTTATCCAGACTGGCTACCAACACAAATTTATCACCTTCCGTTACTATATTGTCCGCATTGCCTTGTATTGCCATATTTACCCGATAGTAATCGGACACTTTCATAGGAAAACTAGGGTTACCAATCTCGTATCCGCGGGAAAAAGCTACAAAATTAAAGTTTTTACTTCCTTCCAATCCAGTTTCTTTCAGAGGGAACTCAACACGAATACTCTTCTCACCTTTCGGAAAAGTAACGATGTTATGAAAATCTTTGAATACGCCGGACACATCCTCCGTACCAGTTTTAGCGGTAAAATAAATATCAAAATCTTCGTTAGCCAAAACCTCGCTTCCATCTTTATCCGGATTAATATCCAAATCGACAACTAACTTTTCGCCCATTACAAAAGTCGTATTATTGACAGTCATCGTAAAAGGAACAGCTTGTGGTAAAGGCAAATACTTAGTTTCATCTTCACATCCCATCAAGCATACACCCAATAGAGATATTGAAAATAGTTTGTAGAATATATTCTTCATGTTTTTTTCTTTATAATTATCAATGAACTTAAGTTGATGCTTCTCAATTTTTGCGCCACCCCGGATTCTGTGTCAGTTCTTTATTCAATGATATCTCGCTCGGTGGAATCGGAAGTAGATAATCACGTCCCGCATCAAACTGGAACCCACGTGGAAGAACATTTTTCAGTGGATCCAAGTAATCGTTATTGTCTACCAGAATTTGAGCCAATTCTTCATTCTTCGGATCAATTGATTTATATAAAACGCTGCCGGCTCCAAAGTAAGCGCCTCCGCCACGTTTCCCCTGGAATAACTTATGTGCTCTCCAACGCATCAAATCATCCAAACGCATTCCCTGCAATGGCAGTTCAGAGCGTCTTTCCCGACGGATTTCTTGCAGATTGGCAGAAATTGTATAACCAAAATCAGGGAAATTGGGATCAATAGCTGATGGAGCGAGATAAGTGACTCCGGCCCGTTCGCGTAATGGCTTTATAGTCTTCTCCAAAACAGCAGCGTCACATTTTCCCAATTCTTCCGCAGCTTCTGCATAAGCCAGCAAGGCTTCTGCATAACGAATCATTGGAGTGGCAGTTTCTCCCTGCCCACTTACGAATGTAGTATCAATTCCCATACGGATATGATAGCCGGTAGTATTACTCTGATTTCCGGTACTTACAATTTGAGGAGGATTGATTAAATCTTTATCTTCCTCTGAATAAGCCTTCACCAGCATTTTCTTAGCTCCTTTCACTGTCATCGATTTGTATTTACAGTCCGAATGCATTACAGTGGCCAGCAACCGACCATCCCTATCCTTAAAAGATTCATTGAAATCTTTAAATTTTGCGGCTGTGGGATCAATAAAGTTGCCATCCACACTTAAATAATTATCTACTAATGATTGAGAAAGTCCGGCTGGTCCTTCAGCATCACACATTCCACTGGATAAATTCGTATTTAAACTGTGAACCAAGTTGTCGGCAATTGAATATTTCTTCCAAAACAACACTTCCTGAGTAGCCGACAAATCTTTTGAATTGAACAGGTTTCCATACGCATCATCAATATTCTTCACTGATTTATCATTCTCTTTTGTGTTTAATGTAATACCCATTTGAAACAATTCATCCCCCAAAGTAAGTACTTGCTGCAAAAAATCATCTGATTTATACTCGGCAGCGGCAAAGTCAGTACCTTTATGATATTTCTCCCACGTACCTTCAAAGAGTGCCACTCTCATCGCCATAACCATAGCAGCTTCTTTACAAATACGCAATCCCTGATATTTGCTGCGGGAATATAGCAACTCTTTAGCTGCCTTCAAATCATCAAGAATGAATTGTGCCACTGCCGAACGATCACGTGCCGGAATCTGTAACCCGCCAACGGTAGCGTTTCCATCCCAAAACTTGTCCATCACAGGAATACTGCCGAATTTAGTCAACAAGTAATAGTGCCAATATGCACGAAAGAAATAGGCTTCTCCTTTCAGAGATAATACTTCCGCTGTTTCTTCAGCTGCCGGTACTTTATAATATTCTAAGAAGTAATTGACACTACGTAGATTCTGGTATCCTTTCTGCCATTCTGTTACGCCTCCGATAGATTCTTGCAACTCCCCGTTCATACGCCTGTCATACACCATGGCTACCATATTATCACTATTCTTTTCTTCTCCCATTATTCCCATGCCATAGGCACCTGCAGAAGGAAGAGCAATATACAAACCATTGACATAATTAGTCACGGCACTTTGATTCGTCAAGAATGTCTCGCTACTGGGCACCACCAAAGGCACTTTATCCAGAAAGTCAGAACAGGAAGTCAATAAAGTACCGGCTAAAGCTACTGCTAATAAATATATTTTTTTCATCATTATCCTCTATTTAAAAAGTAAAATCAAGTCCGAATACAAAATTCCGGTTTAGCGGATACACCATACCATTACCATTAGATACGACCGGTGAGGTTAGACCCGGAGCCTCTGTAGTAGTACCTCCAGCCATTCCGTTCACCTGATTAAGCGTTTCCGGATCAAACTGTTTTGGCAATTTTGTTACAGTAAACAGGTTATCGCATGCTACATACAATTTCAGTCGACTAATACCGATATGTTTTAGCAACTTCTTATCGAAATTATATGATACAGTCAGGTTCTTCATACGCATATAAGCTGCATTCAATAAATAGCGAGTTGAATTATACCCTGTATTTACATAAAAGTCCTGATTATTTTTCCAGCTAGTCAGACGAGGCAAAAAGCCATTCGGAGTCTCCGGGCTGAAATAATCCAGATGCTCCTTGAAGTTATAGCTACCTGCACTAAACATATAGCTACTTCCCGAAATCGGGAAATCCCTTTTTGCCACTCCTTGCAATAAAGTAGATACTTCAAAACCCTTATATCCCACATTCAAATTGATACCGAACGAATATTTGGGAGTTGTATTACCAATAATCTTCAAGTCACCATGATTGTATATCGTACCGTCACCACCATCTATTTTCCCATCATTATTGGAATCTATATATTTCAAATCTCCACGACGCCACATGTCATCCGGCTTGAGCGCACTCATATCCACCTTTCGCAAGTAATCATCAATCTCACGGTTTGTCATGAAAAGGTCGTCAGCCTGATACCCCCAAATCTCACCAAGATCCATCCCTTCATAATATCCTTTATTAGGACCATACCCGGTGTGATTATTGTAAATGGTTCCATCTGGATTATTATATTTGGTAACGACAGCCTTATAGCTAAACACATTGAATCCTACGCCATAACTAAATCCACATTTCAGCTGATCATGCCAGTTCACCGAAAGCTCCCATCCGCGGTTACGCAATGTAGCATTATTTATTTTAGAGCGGTTTTCGGAAGCTATACCACTAATATCGGGAATAGCTTCGGCCGGACCAATCATATCCCTTGTCATGCGCTGGTATATATTTGCTTCTAAAGAAAGCCGATTGTCGAACAGCATCAAATCAAGTCCCAAGTTTGCATTATCCACTTTTTCCCATGTAATAAACGGACTTACCATTTTAGGGGTCTTTGCTATCGTTCCCTTGATAGCACTGGCAGAAGAGGCAGTAGGCAATAACCAACCATTAGATCCCAAAGCATCCAATGACATAGTAGCCAGATAATCGTATAATCCGGCTCCATTCTGATTACCCAGACGACCATAAGACACACGGACTTTCAATTGAGACACCGGAAGTTTCAGCCTCTGGAAGTAATCTGTTCTGGCAATATCATAACCAGCAGAGAATGAAGGGAAAAATCCCCAACGGTTTCCTTTTGCAAAACGTGAAGAGCCATCATAACGCCCGCTGAACTCAAAGAAATATATATTGTCATAATTCCAGTTCAACTTAAGGTAAGCCCCCATTGTAGCCCAATGTGTACGATCTTCTCCGGCTATGACGTTCCCGCTGGCATTTGCAAAAGAAAAGATATCATTACTCATCATTCCATCTTTATACATATACTCATTGGAATCTTCTTTCATTTCCATTTGGAATCCCGCCATTGCCTTGAAAGAATGTTTTCCCCATTGCTGAATATACATACTGGACACATTAGGCGACAAATAATAATTGAACAGACTTCCACGGGCATAAGAACCGAACTTCATTAACTTCCAATCGATATTCGGATAAGAGAATCCTTGCCTGCGTCCAGTAGCATCACCCGGTTTTAGCGTCCCTAAAGGAGTTTCATATTGCGGATTCTCATATAGAATCATATTGTTATTTTCTACATCAAAACGTATCTTCATTTCAGCCGTAACATCCCATCCTTTCATTAGAGTAGCCGTAGCGGATACTGACAAGGCATCTGAAAGCCGATTATTTTCATAATTCGAATTTTGCATGAAAAGCGTTTCGTTCCAGCTGGGAATATTATATTTTGAATCAATCGGCAAATGTGTAACTTGTGACGGACGATGCGAACCTATCTTATTATAAATAATAGACTGGTTGGGCATCGGACGTTTTATCATTTGCAAAGTTATATTATTATTTAGGTTGAATCTCAACCAGTCAGTAGGCTTCGCCTGTAGCTTTGTATTCAGATTATACTTGCTCAAATCATCCTTAACATGATCCAGAAAGCCCTCCTGATAGACATATCCCATACCGATATAGTAGTTTATCTTCTGCGATCCACCCTGTACACTCAAATTATGTGAATGACGAATGGACTTATCCTTGTAATAGTATTTAAACCAATCCGTATTGCCATACTGGGCATAATATGCACTAGCCCAGTCTTCTCCGTTACTAGATACATCTATTCCCGGAAATTCCTCTGAATATGGATTCTGCATGAATCCCTTAATCTTTTCTATAACCGAGTCTGAGATTCTATTAATCCCCGAAGCAGATGCACCGGCATCATACAAAGCATTATTATAATAAGCAAACTCCAAAGAATTCATCATCTGTGGAGTACGGATAGGAGAACTAAAACCAACTGTTCCCGAATAACTTACTTTAGCTTTTTCCGAATTTCCACTTTTAGTTGTAACCAATACCACACCATAGGCGGCACGGGCACCATAAATCGCGGCTGCCGAGGCGTCTTTCAACACACTGATACTAGCAACATCGGCGGGATTCACATTCTGCATACTTTGTTCGATTCCGTCTACCAATACATACGGTTCGCCACCATTGATAGAGCCAACACCACGGATATTGAATTTTATATCCGTACCCAACTCACCTCCTTTAGCTCCTCCCATTGCATCCGATGCGAAATTTAATCCTGCTACATTACCTTGCAAAGCGCTGGTGAGGTCCGTTATGGGACGATTGACGATATCATCTCCTTTCACTACAGATACCGCCGCCGTAATTGTATTTCTCTTTTGCGTATCCATACCGACAACAACAACCTCGTCAAGCACTTCCGTGTTTTCCTTCAATACGAATCGATTGTTTTGTAATTTTGTAATTTTCACATCCAATGGAGTATAGCCAACATAACTTATAGAAAGCGTTTGCCCCGCTTTTCCCTGAACAGAAAAATTTCCGTCCAAATCCGTAATTGTTCCGGTTTTTGCACCTTTCACCATCACACTGGCGCCAATAACAGCTTCTCCCTGTTCGTCCACTACTTGCCCCGTAATCATCTTTTGTTGGGCAATGACCCCTATCGGCAATAAGAATAGGAAAATCAGAAGAAAAACAAGTCGTTCTTGTATCTTCATTAATTTTTCTTTTTTCATAATATTACATTTAATAATTAAGATTACATTTACTTGGGATTATTAATCTCATAAGCAACAAACTCCTCTTGTATCGCTTTCAACAATGATTTTTCATTATTTACCGACACATCGGACCCCCAACTCATTATTCCTCTATAGCCTTCCTCACAAGCATACTTCGCTTTTTTACGAATCGTATTCTGACCATTAAGAGTATACGTTTTGCCATTATACGTAAATTCATCCAAAGCAACATCCGAAAGTCCACCATTTATAAAATCAGAGTAAGAGACTTGTTCTCCATTTACACCGGTAGTCCCGATAAAAGGCACACCGAGAACCAGTTTATCTGCCGGAATCCCGTACTCAACAGCCATTTCTGCATCTTTTACAAATTGCTCGTAAGAATATCGCATCACTGCCGGTCCGTAGCATTGGTAAGACATAAAATCCAAAGCTTCAATCGCATTTTTCGAAATTTTATAAGCAACCGGATGAAGGGATACGGAGAAACATACGTCTTTGCCAAGTATCTGTCTGATTTTCACAATCGTCGCACTGTAGTTAGCATATTCTGTCTCCGTAGTAGGCCATTCAATATCAAGGTCTACTCCATCAAATTCATATTCCTTCAAAACACTCTTCAAATTATTAGCAAATGCGGTACGCGTATTATCAGCACTCATCATTTGCCTCCATTGCCCGCTGCCGAATCCTAATCGTAATTTTCGGCTGTCATTACCTACCTGAGCTGCCAAGGTTTCGCGTATTTTTTTCCAACGGTCCAACCAAGTGTGAGAGTCCTTCCCCGGATTGGTAGAATCATCATATTGCCAATAAGCCAACACTTTTGCTACCATATTCCAATTATCGAATTTTATACCATTCTTCCCACCAGTACCTGCTGCCATACTCCAAAAAGAAGTTTCATCCAAACGGCCTTTGAAGTTTTCACCTATATAAAAATCGGCACGGGCAGTAGGCAATACGATTTCTTTGTCAAGCGTAGAAGACCACGCATCTACAAAAATCCTGAATTGCTTTTTATTGCCATCATAATCTACCGCCAGATAATGCCAAGCTCCCGGAGCCAAACCCTTGGCATCCACATAGGTACCTGCTGTCACTGATGCATTTCCCAACGCCCAGCTCACAGTCTGCTCGTTAGCACCTAATTGTAAGGCAGCCAACACTTTATCTCCACTTGTTTTTTTAAAGATATATGCTCCGGGCACCCACTCATCTATAAATATATAGGTAGCAAAAGTGAAACTTTTATTAAATGTCTCTTCTGTAGAATGCAATAATCCATCTTTTCCATTCATTTTTCCGGTTCCGTCAAATTTTATCACACCGCTACGTCCCTCATAAGTAGCTTCATGCGAAACCCCGCCTGTAAAAGTTGCATCATTTATAGGCAAGTCAAAAGCTATATCTCCATTAGCATAAGGACGCGCAGCCAAATAAATAAGATCATTGCTGACAATCAGATTTTCTACCGGAATACGGTTTAATTCGAAAGGGTCACCACCAATGTATTGACAATTGATTAATGTTTTCTCAGCCGGATCATCCACTCCCGGCTGTCCGGTGATTGCTCCTTCAGGGGGCATTCCACCCGGAACTTCTACCCATTTAGTGTCTTTACAAGCTGTTAGCGATACTAACACGAAAAGACATAAAAAGAATTTGTTTCTCATAAATTTAAGTTATTAAGATTTTCTATTCGCTGACAATAAGAGTCTCCATTAATCAAACAATTGGTTTTTCTCCTAAAATCAACGTCACAAAAATAGGTACAACAACAAAAATCAATATTTAAAAAATAGCCATTAAATATTCACTTTTCACCAAATCAACCCGTTCCATCGGAGAAATGGTTCTTATCTCAAAAAGACAATGATTAAAACACCCAACTATCCGGTTCTGACCTTGCCAAAACCCTCTTATTGAATATTCATGTTATAATCCGGTTTCAGCCGTTTCAGTGTTGTCTGCAAACGCCTTGATAGGAGGAAATAGCGGCTGAAAGCGGAAAAAGACATCCCTCGCAGAAAGATACTGCAAACAAGGTAGAGTGCTTTCAGCGCATTCAGTTTTCTCAAATTAGCTGATGGATCTATATATTCAGCGTAGTAGGTATATATACTCACCACGCTGAATATATATGCCCAACAAGCGGGGTATATAGATTCATCACGTGGGCAAAAGTCGGTGGAATGTGGGCTTGGGTTCCTTTGAGTGGGGGATGGAGTACTACATACAATGAAATGATGTAAGAGACTTGAGCAAGTCAAGTACATGGCTCTGCTTACTTCAGTACTGGTTTGAACAAGTTCATCCACACATAGTTTTATTCCTTACCGCATCACCATCGAGCAAAATTAGTAAAGCTATTTCGTAATTAGTTTCAACCCTATTTGAAACTAAAAGTTTCACGCCGGGAAACAAAGTGTTTCACCGTATGAAACGAAGTGTTTCTCGGTGTGAAACGGATTGTTTCAAGCCTTGAAACAATTTTTGAAACTAATCGCCACAGGTGAAGAGATGGTGAAGTTATTGCACTTCACCCGCAAACTCCTTATTCATCGGAGAGACAGAGAAAAGGTGAAAGGGGAGATGGAAAGATGGAAAATAAATATCCAGTGGGGAAATTTATTCGATACTGTAATGATTCAGTACTATACCGAAATGAATATTACTTTATAAGCTCTCTACTTCTTTTCCTGATAATTAACAGCTATCGAATGCTGTATCTCAAGAATTTACCTCCTCGCAAACTCTCATTTCCATACCTTTATACACTACCACAATCTTGTGTAGTTGCGTAGTGCCAATAGCGTTCTTCACCCTGTCGGTGTCAGCATAGCGGTTGGTCTGGGCAATAGCTTCCGCCCGCAATTCCTCCACCCGGCTTTCGGGGTCTTTGTATCTGGCATACTTCAGCTCGATGATGTAGCTATGGCTCATGTCAGGGTAAATCTCCAGCATGGGAGACAGGAAAATGTCAACATATCCGGATTGCGTGTCTGCTTCGGAAATGGGACGGTAGAAACGGTTTTGCGCTGTCATGGCAAGCGTGAAGCCATGTACGAAGGACTCTCCTTTCTGCTTGTCGCGCTGAGAGGCGTAGCGTTTCAGGCAATCGGCGATGTAGTCGAAGTAAGATTGCCATGCGCCATCGTAAGCCAAAGCAGAGGATAACTCATCTTTTTCATGGTTGTTGAAACTGAGGTCGGCTTCATTGTATGTATTCAGCAGATAAGTATAGAGTTGTTCACGCACCACTTGGTTGGGAATGATAAGTTTAGTCTTACCTTTGTACGTTCCGCTCACGGTGAGCATGCCGAAGTAATAGAGCAGGCTCACGAAATTATCGGAATCTACAATGTTGGCAGCTGGGAAACCGTCTTTCAACTCGCCGGTGATGTATCCCTGGCTCACTAAAGTCTGGATAATGGAGGCATCGTGCGCAAACTCTTTATCCTTGCGGATAAGCATACGCAGTTTCTCGTAATCGATACGAATGTTACTTTCTATCATATTTCGCGGTGCCTTTCCGTTATTATCAATATAGTTCTTAACGAAATAGAGCACCATATTGGAGTTGTACAAGGTTGGCTGATCATAACACTCCTGCGCAAAGCAATAGTTGTCATACCACGGTTTCATAAGTTCTATCAACTCATCTACAGTGTGATGGAATGGAGCTTTAGTAGAATAATAAGTCAGCATTTCGCGGACTTCGTCCTCGGTGAAACCCATCATTGCGTTGAATTTCGGTGTGAGGGAATAGTTGGTGCCAATATTAAATCCACTGGTGAGGTCATCCATCGTGACGGGACTCACTCCGGTGATGAAGCAACGCTTGATGCTGGAATAGGTTCCGGCTTTCACCCTATTGAAGAAGGCGCGCAGGTAGCCTTCCTTGTGGGTCTCTTCCGTATATCGGTGAATGCTTTCGGCATCCGAGAGGATGGCATTGGTGAAGTGGTCATATTCGTCAATGAAAAGATATATTTGCTGCCCGGCAAGTTCACACTGATGATATAGATAATCCAACTGCTCAACAGCTCCTGCTTTTTCATTCAAGACTTCCTTAATGCCTTTCGGCAGGTATTCTGCATAAATATCACAGAAATAATCGAAGCTGGTATTGCAATGTGCATCCAACCCTTGACGGTAGTTGTGCAACTCTCCACTAATTCCTGAGAAATTGAGATACAGCACCAGATAACTGTTACGGTCTCGTGTGGGATGCTTTCCGATATAGAGGTCGCCAAACAGGGCATCGAACTTGTCACGTGTACGCACATCATAATAGTGTTGCAACATGTTCAGCGTAAGGCTCTTGCCGAACCGGCGCGGGCGGATGAAAAAGAAGAATCTGTCCGATTGTTCTATTACAGGGATGAACGAGGTTTTATCCACGTAATAATAATTATCAAGACGAATATCCGCAAAGTTCATCATGCCGTATGGCAGCAACTTTCTTTCTGATGATACATATTCCATAATCCGGTGTATTTATGAGTTCACTTTTTATCAGTGCAAACAAAGATACGCTCTTTCCGCTACTTTCACAAACAAATGATTTTAAAAATGTTCTCTGCCCTGATACTCTTCCATGAGTACTGCAAGAAACAATAGATCAAAATGGACTCATCATCGTTGCTTTCTTACACACCTTATCTATAAACATGTTCATTGGGGTCGATATTGCAATGAGGTCCTTATATGCTTCGGCATATAATTCTTCCCGGCTCATACCTGTCAGATACATACTTGTTTTTATATAGGAAACAAAGGTAGTATTTATCTCCAGACCGGACATCATCCGTCGGAGTGTTTTTCTTTGAAAATTGGATATACTGAATGTAAACCAGACCCGGTTCTTCATTAGAAACATCTTACCAAACCCACAAAGAAGCACTTTTAGCGATTTTTAAAAGCCTATTGGTAAAAATTGAAACCAACCCGCTAGACAGAATCTTAAAAAACAAGTACCTTTGTATCTCACATTCCTTTAAACAACACATATTATGAAAAAACTCTGCCCTCTTATTCTTTGCACACTTTTTTCTCTTTCCGCAGCGTCCATAGAGACGGTGGATTATACTCAAGGGCTTTCCGTATGGTTCGACACTCCCAACAATCTCGATGGACAAGCTATCTGGCTACGTGCCAACGGCACAGGGGCGAATCCGGACAAAGCATGGGAAAGCCGTTCGCTACCTATCGGGAATGGCAGCCTGGGAGCGAATATCATGGGCTCCATATCCGCAGAACGAATCACACTGAATGAAAAAACTCTCTGGAAAGGGGGGCCGAATACCGCCAAAGGCGCCGAGTATTATTGGAACGTAAACAAACAGTCGTCAGGTGTACTGAAAGAAATCCGGCAGGCTTTCCTGGACGGGGATTCTAAAAAGGCGGGGTATCTCACGCAGGAAAACTTCAACGGGCTGGGAGCTTATGAAGAAAAAGACGAGACTCCGTTCCGCTTCGGTGCTTTTACCACGATGGGAGAGCTTTATGTGGAAACCGGACTCAGCGAAATCAATATGAGCAATTACCGCCGCATCCTGTCGTTGGATTCGGCGATGGCTGTGGTGCAATTTTACAAAGACGGGATACGGTATCAACGTAAATACTTCATATCCTATCCAGACAGCGTTATGGTCATGAAGTTTACTGCCGACAAAGGCGGAAAACAGAATCTTGTACTTAGCTATTGTCCCAACAACGAAGCAAAAAGCCATCTGGAAGCAGATGGAAACGACGGATTAGTATATACCGGCGTTCTCAATAACAACGGAATGAAATTCGCTTTCCGAATCAAAGCTATCCACAAAGGGGGAACACTGAAAGCAGAAAACGACCGGATTATTGTGAAGGATGCTGACGAAGTGGTATTCCTGCTTACGGCAGATACCGATTATAAGATGAACTTTGCCCCAGACTTCAAAGACCCGAAAGCCTACGTCGGCAACGACCCGTCACAAACGACTCTGGCTATGATGGACAATGCCCTGAAAAAAGGTTATGACGAGCTTTATCGTAATCACGAAGCCGATTATACCGCGCTGTTCAATCGGGTACGTTTTGAAATCAATCCGGAAATCGGCACTCCCAACCTGCCGACCTACAAACGACTGGCTAGCTATAAGAAAGGCGTGCCGGACTATCAGCTCGAACAATTGTACTATCAGTTCGGACGCTATCTGCTCATAGCCAGTTCGCGCCCCGGCAACATGCCAGCCAACCTGCAAGGATTGTGGCACAACAATACCGACGGCCCGTGGCGGGTAGATTACCACAATAACATCAACATTCAAATGAATTACTGGCCTGCGTGCCCCACCAATCTCTCTGAATGTACATGGCCTTTGATTGACTTTATACGCAGCTTGGTAAAACCCGGCGAGAAGACAGCACAAGCCTATTTCAACGCCCGCGGATGGACAGCATCCATCTCTGCCAATATCTTCGGATTCACAGCTCCCTTATCCAGCAAATCTATGGCATGGAACCTGAATCCTACCGTCGGTCCGTGGCTGGCAACGCATATATGGGAGTATTATGATTATACCCGTGACACGAAATTCTTAAAGGAAATCGGCTACGACCTTATCAAAAGCAGCGCACAGTTTGCGGTAGACCACTTGTGGCACAAGCCCGACGGGACTTACACCGCCGCTCCTTCCACTTCTCCCGAACACGGCCCGGTGGACGAGGGAGTCACTTTCGCGCATGCCGTAGTACGTGAAATATTACTGGACGCCATCCAGGCAAGCAAGGTGCTCGGAACGGACGCCAAAGAACGCAAACAATGGGAAAACGTACTGACCAAACTGGTTCCGTACCGTATAGGACGCTACGGTCAGTTGTTGGAATGGTCTACCGACATAGACGACCCGAAAGATGAACACCGCCACGTCAACCACCTGTTCGGATTGCATCCGGGGCATACCATCTCTCCCGTGACTACCCCCGAACTTGCACAGGCAGCCAGAGTGGTACTGGAACATCGCGGAAACGGCGCTACCGGTTGGAGCATGGGTTGGAAGCTCAACCAATGGGCACGACTGCAAGACGGAAACCATGCGTATAAACTATACGGCAACTTATTGAAAAACGGTACACTGGACAACCTCTGGGATACCCATGCGCCTTTCCAGATAGACGGAAACTTCGGCGGTACGGCAGGAATAACCGAGATGTTATTGCAAAGCCACATGGGATTCATCCAACTTCTTCCCGCTTTGCCGGATGCATGGGCAAACGGCTCAATAAGCGGAATCTGCGCCAAAGGAAATTTTGAGGTTTCCATCTCCTGGAAAGAGGGACAACTGGAGAAAGCTATCATCCATTCCAAATCCGGAATCCCCTGTAACGTAAGATACGGAGACAAGACGCTCAAGTTCAAGACCGTAAAAGGGAAAAAATACGAAATCACCTTAAAAGGGGACAAGTTAGCCGTATTATAAAGAAGGCATCTGTCCTCATAAACAAACCTGCTTTACATGAAAACCAAATACGCTGTTCTGTCAAGCCTTTTCTTTATCATACAGTTAGTCGGTGTTCTCCCTCTCCGGGCAGAACACTATTACTTTAAACAAATCTCTCTGAAAGAAGGGCTGCCTTCCAACGTGCGCTGTATTCTCCGGGATGAGCAAGGTTTCGTATGGATAGGTACCAAATCGGGACTGGGAAAGTTCGACGGGCACGAACTGAAAAGATACAAACACCAGGCAAACGACCCGAACTCGCTTCTCCACAACCTGATTTATCAGATTGCCGAAGACAAGCAACACAACATCTGGGTACTGACTGAAAAAGGTATTGCCCGCTACCAACAGCAGAGCAACGACTTCACGTTCCCCACGGACGAGGACGGGAAGAATATCACCGCCTATTCCTTCTGCCTTGTCTCGGACGGAATCCTCTTTGGCGGCAAGGACAGGATTTACAAATATAGTTATAACGATTCTTCTCTCCGGCTTCTGCAATATTTCAACGCCAACTCTTTTAAAATCAACGCTCTCAGTATGTGGGATTCAAAGACGTTGCTTTGTTGCAGTCGTTGGACAGGCATATACCTCGTAGACCTGCATACCGGAGAGCACAGACGCCCCCCTTTCGACTGCGGGCCGGAAATTACCACCATGATGACCGACAGCCGGAAAAGAATATGGATTGCCCCTTACAGCGGCGGACTTCGTTGCTATTCATACGACGGCAAACTACTGGCTTCGTACTCCACCCGCAACTCCGCCCTCAGCAACGACATCGTCCTAAGCCTCGCTGAAAGGGAAGGGCAACTGTGGATAGGAACGGATGGCGGCGGAATCAATATCCTCACCCCCGAAACCGGGGAAATCTCCCAACTGGAATATATCCCGGGACGTGAAAACTACTCTCTCCCCGCCAACTCCATTCTCTGCCTGCACAACGACCACAATAACAATATATGGGCAGGAAGCACCTGCAACGGATTGATCAGCATCCGGGAAGTGTTCATGAAAACCTACACCGACGTAGTCCCCGGCAACGACCGCGGACTAAGCAACAGCACCGTGCGAAGCCTTTACCGCCAATCGACCGACAGTATCTGGATTGGTACGGACGGCGGCGGTATCAACCTCTTTAACCCGCGTACCGAGAAATTCACCCATTATCTTTCTACCTGGAACGATAAAATAGCGTTTATCAGCGGATTCACTCCCGGAAAACTACTGATTTCCCTTTTCTCCAAAGGAGTATTCATATTCAACCCCGCAACCGGGGAGAAACAGCCTTTTACCATTGTCGACAAAGAAACTACGACACAACTTTGCAACCGGGGAAAATCGGTCAACTTATATCAGAACACCCCCAACACCGTGTTATTACTGGGCGACCATGTCTACCAGTATCACCTGAAAGAAAAGAAATTCGACAAGGTCACCGGAGAAGAAGGGAAAAGTATTGTCGGTACGCTCGTCCCCTTCAAGCACGAGAACAACCGGACTTACATCAACGATTTCAAACATATCTACGAACTGCATGACGGGGATTCCTTGCTGCAAACAACCTTCGAATGTTATCAGGATACCGTAATCAGTTCGGCATCACACGACGAGCACGGCGATTTCTGGATAGGAAGCAATTTCGGCCTTATCCACTACAACCCCGTTTCCCAAAAGCAGACGCACATCCTTACCAACCTGTTTACCGAAGTCAACATGGTGCAATGCGACCAGAGGGGCAAAGTATGGATAGGTGCGGATAATCTGCTTTTCGCCTGGCTTATACAGGAACAGAAGTTCGTTCTCTTCGGAGAGTCGAACGGAGCTATCCAAAACGAATATCTGCCCAACGCCCGGTTGGTAAACAATGAGGGGGATGTCTATATCGGCGGTGTAAAGGGTATGCTGCGCATTGACGGCCAGCTGCTGCTGAATACATCGGAAATGCCGGAACTGCAACTGTTGGATATTATCATCAATGGTGAGCCTGCACAGAACAAGCTATATAGTCATCCGGCAGCAATCTCTGTCCCATGGGACAGCAATATCATCATCCGAATCATGTCGAAAGAAGAGGATATCTTCCGTAAGAAAGTCTACCGCTATCGGATAGAGGGGCTGAACGACCAGTATATCGAATCGTACCAGCCGGAATTGGTAATCCGGTCGTTACCACCGGGCAATTACAAAATTATGGCTTCATGCACAGCGAAAGACGGCAGCTGGATTCCCAACCAAAAAATACTAGAACTAACCGTACTTCCGCCATGGTATCGCACGTGGTGGTTCATTCTCGGTTGCACCATTCTCATTGCCACCATAATCATCGAAACTTTCCGCAGAACATTGAAACGTAATCAGGAAAAACTGAAATGGGCGATGAAAGAGCATGAGAAACAGATGTACGAGGAAAAGGTACGTTTTCTTATCAATATCAGCCACGAACTACGGACTCCGCTGACGCTGATTCATGCGCCACTCAATCAGATTTTGAAGTCGCTCTCTTCCGGAGACAGCCAATATCTGCCGTTAAAAGCCATCTACCGGCAGGCACAACGGATGAAGAACTTGATTAATATGGTGCTCGACGTGCGGAAAATGGAAGTAGGGGAGAGTAAACTGCAAATTCAGCCTCATCCGCTCAATCAATGGATTGAACACATTTCGCAGGATTTTATCAGTGAGGGGGAAGCAAAGAATGTGCATATCCGCTATCAGCTCGACCCACGGATAGAGAAAGTCAGTTTCGATAAGGACAAATGCGAGATTATCCTAAGTAACCTGCTTATCAATGCTTTGAAACACAGTCCGCAGGACACGGAAATAACGATTGCTTCGGAACTGCTGCCCGAAGAAAACCGGGTGCGTATCTCCGTCATCGACCAGGGATGTGGACTAAAGCAAGTGGATACGCACAAGCTCTTTACCCGCTTCTACCAGGGAACGGGAGAACAGAGCGGAACAGGAATCGGCTTGTCTTACTCCAAGATTCTGGTGGAACTGCACGGCGGCTCTATCGGCGCACAGGATAATGAAGAAACCGGAGCCAGCTTTTTCTTTGAGTTGCCGTTGAGGCAGGAACCGGAAGAAATCATCTGCGAGCCAAAAGCTTATCTGAACGAGTTGATGATGGATGATAACAGCGGGCAGCCGTCCGCGAAAGAGGTATTCGACACCACTCCATACACTATTCTCGTAGTGGATGACAATCCGGATATGACAGACTTTCTGAAAAGAACGTTCGAAGGATACTTCAAACGGATAATTATCGCCGGAGACGGGGTGGAAGCCCTTCAACTGGTCAGAAGCCATGTCCCTGATATTATAGTCAGTGACGTGATGATGCCTCGGATGAACGGGTATAAACTTTGTAAAACGATTAAAGAGGATATCAATATCAGTCACATCCCAGTCATTCTGCTAACTGCCAGAGATGACAGGCAAAGCCAAATAAGCGGTTATAAGAATGGAGCGGACGGCTATTTAAGCAAACCTTTCGAAGTGGAAATGCTAATGGAACTTATCCGCAACCGGTTGAAAAACCGGGAATATACCAAGAAAAGGTATCTGAATGCAGGATTAATCCCCACACCGGAAGAAAGCACCATCAGCCTGACAGACGAAACATTCCTGATTAAACTGAATAGTATCATCCAGGAAAATATAGAAAATTCCAATCTGGGCATTCAGTTTATTTGCCAGGAAGTAGGATTGGGCCGTTCTTCGCTTTATAACAAACTGAAAGCACTTACAGGCATGGGAGCGAACGAGTATATCAGTAAGCTCCGTATAGAAAAAGCTATTACATTGATATCCGGCACGGATATGCCCTTCTCTGAAATTGCAGAGAAAACCGGGTTTACCACTCCAAGTTATTTCAGTACGGCTTTCAAGCAATATACCGGGGAAACACCCAGTCAATATAAAGAAAGAAAAAAGAAAGGTCTGGCTGGTAAATAATACCATCATTATTCTTTATGCTGGCTGAAGTTTCCGGCTGCAAGCCAATTCGCCGCATATTGACCGATATTGACCGATTAACAAACGGGCTGCCACAGAATCACTTCTCCGGCAGCCCTTCTTTCATTAAATTAGAAAACAGAGAGTATGATACAGTTTATTCCTGACCTCCTCCTAAAGCACGGTATAGGTTAATTAAACTTTGTATTTCGGTAAAATGATTGGCCGTCTGTGATAGTTGCGCGCTGAGCAATGACTGTCGGGCGGTAAGTACTTCCAGATAGGTTGTATTCGTATGTTCCATCAGCAGAGAAGTACTTCGCACGGCTGTTTGCAGAGAAGCAATCTGCTTGTCGAGCAAGATTCTTTTCCCCTGACTGGTCTGATAGGCAGTCAGCGCATCATTCACTTCGCTGCCGGCGTTGAGCAATGTTTGCTGAAAGCCGAGAGCTGCTTCTTCCTGCTGCGCACGGGCGATGCGATACTGAGCCACCACTTGTCCTTTATTAAGGAGCGGCTGCGTGAGCGAACCTACTGCCGATGCCAGGAACTT
>OHSP01000533.1_pt1 | contig 19632 bp, 20 predicted proteins | sample 1578711 | NCBI WGS metagenome assembly OHSP01 (sample SAMEA3879584, study PRJEB24766) | human gut metagenome | biome: human-associated habitat; feature: feces | place: USA | collected 1985/1987
GTAACCGGTGGCATGTCCGGTGCGGCCGTGAAACCCATTGCCTTACGTATGGTATGGCAAGTAGCCAAAGCGGTAAAAATCCCCGTCATAGGCTTGGGAGGTATCATGAACTGGAAAGATGCTGTGGAATTCATGCTTGCAGGTGCCTCTGCCATCCAGATTGGTACGGCAAACTTCATTGATCCGGCGGTTACAGTGAAAGTGGTAGAAGGAATAAATGACTATCTTAACAGACACGGTTATCAGTCTGTAAAGGATATTATCGGTGCACTCGAGGTATAAAGAATAACTAGAGATCGCCATTCGCAATATATATTCATAAAAAAGGACATTCATTGACGAATGTCCTTTTTCTTTTTATTTACATCAGTAAACTTACTCTCCCAACAAATCCGGACGCAATCTACGGGTCCTTTCCAACGACTGTTGCAGCTCCCATTCCTTAATCTTGGCCTCATGTCCGGAAAGTAAAATATCCGGAACCTTCCATCCATTGTAATCAGCGGGACGTGTATAGACCGGTGCGGCCAGCAGATTGTCCTGAAAAGAATCTGAAAGTGCAGACTGCTCATCGGAAATCACTCCCGGAATGATACGGATGATGGCATCTGCCATGACAGCCGCCGCCAGTTCTCCGCCAGTCAACACATAGTCGCCGATACTGATTTCCTTGGTGATGAGATGCTCGCGAATCCGGTAATCTATCCCTTTGAAATGCCCGCAGAGAATGATGAGGTGGCCGCCGGATGCGGCCAGCTCCCCGGCCAGGGACTGATTGAAGGTGCGGCCCTGCGGGGTCATCAGCACCACGCGCGTTTCCGGCCTGCGGAGTTCCTCCACGGCGGCAAAAATGGGTTCCGGTTTCAACAGCATGCCCTGCCCGCCCCCGCAGAGGTAGTCGTCCGTCTTGCGGTGCTTGTCCACCGTCCAGTCACGGATGTTATGGCAGCGCACCTCCACCAGCCCCTTTTCACGGGCCTTCCCCAGGATGCTGCCGCCCAGGGGGGCTTCCACCATCTCCGGGAACAGGGAGAGAACGTCAATAATCAGTCCAGCGGCCATAAGAAGGGAAGGAAAACGTCAGCGTTCGCGCTTGTGGCCGCGCAGCATGGCCTCAATGAAGGGGTCCAGGTTGCCGTCCATCACGTCCTGAATGTTGCCGGATTCCACGCCCGTGCGCAAATCCTTCACCATCTGGTAAGGCTGGAAGACGTAGGAACGGATCTGGTTGCCCCAGCCGATGTCCCCCTTTTCACTGTACTGGCGGTCGGCTTCCGCCTGCTTCTTGTCTTCCTCAATCTGGTACAGCTTGGCGCGCAGCATGTTCATGGCCTCCTCCTTGTTGCGAAGCTGGCTGCGTTCGTTCTGGCAGGCTACGATCACTCCGGAGGGAATGTGCGTGATGCGCACGGCGGTTTCCACCTTGTTCACGTTCTGGCCGCCCTTGCCGCCGGAACGGTAGGTATCCACCTTCAAATCCTTGTCCAGAATCTCAATACTGATGGAATCGGAAACCTCCGGCGTAGCGTCCAGGGAGGCGAAGGAAGTGTGCCGCTTACCGGCGGAATCAAAGGGAGAAATGCGCACCAGGCGGTGGATGCCGCGTTCATTCTTCAAATAACCGTAAGCATACTCTCCATCCACCTTCAAGGTTACGGAACGGATGCCGGCGTCATCGCCATCCGTGCTTTCCAGATAAGTCACGGAAAAGCCGCGGCGCTCACACCAGCGGATATACATGCGCATCAGCATGGACGCCCAGTCACAGGCTTCCGTGCCGCCTGCCCCGGCGTGAATGGTCACATAACAGGAAGCCTGGTCCTGCGGGCCGTTCAACAAGGTCAGCAGCTCAAAATCCGCCAGGGACTTCTGCCATTTGGCAAACTCCTCCACGGCCTCCCGGCCCAGGTCGTCGTCATCCGCCTCCTGGGCCAATTCAATGGTAGCGTCAATATCCTCCAGACGGGATTTCAATGCGGAAAACGCCTCCATCCTGTGTTTCAGGGGATTCACTTCCGCCATCAGCGCCCGCGCGGCATTCTGGTCATCCCAGAAATCCGGAGCGCTCATGCGTTCGTCCAATTCGGCCACTCGTTGTTGAATGCCGTCCAGGTCAAAGATAGCTCCCGAGCTCGGAAAGACGGCTGTGCAAAACAGCCGTGTCGAGCGCCGAGAGATCTGCAGCGATATGGGGATCCATGCGCGGGAACCTATCACGAATCACCTGAACGGAAAAGGGCAAAATACCGATTCTCCCGGTCATTCTTTTTTCAAGGAAAATTTCTCATGGAGATACTCCATAAGATTCTGGCAAGGAACGGAAGATCCTTGTTCCCGGCAGTGCGGCTATCGGAAAAAGCAGGGGAAAGGACATATCCCACAGCCTGAACGAATCACAGGGCCGTGTATGGAGGTATCCCGTCCTTCCCGGATAGCCGGCACCCAAAGCGCAATGGAGGCTTGGTCCAAATCCCGCCCGCCACCGGAACTAAAACCTATCCGGCAGAATCTTCCCCGGCCCCCTCAAAAGGCCGTATCCGGCAGGACTTGAGCTTTTCAATCTCCTCAAAAGTCATGATATGCTCAATCTGGCAGGCAACCTCATTGGCGCGTTCTTCCGGAAGAGCCAGTTCCTCCCTCAGGAAATCAAACAAAATACCGTGGCTGACAATGATTTTTCCCGCGATTCTGCGGCCCTGGGGCGTCAGCTTGACGGGAGCATACTGCGTGTACTCCACCAGCCCCATGTCCGCCAGCTGCTTGACGGCAGACGTGACGGAAGGCATCTTCACCTTAAGCATCTCTGCAATATCCCGCACCTGGGCCGTTCCGCTCTTTTCAGACAGCAGCCCGATGGCCTCCAGATAATCCTCATTGCTCTTGGTCAGCTCCAACATGGTATAAGAGAACAGTTAATCCCTTAGGTGAAACTAACTCAAGACTTTTTCCATCCTTATTTGGAATGAGAAAAAAAACCACCGCGAATATCACTATTCGCGGCGGTTAAATCAATCAGTGAATTACGTAGATAAGCTTACTTCTCTTCAGAAGGGCTCCATTCTTCGTTTTCACGGGTAGCCAGGTTGAAGGCGTGTTCCAGGCCCACCATGTCGCTGCTCGGGCGGAGAGCTTCAAAGGAGGCGGTTTCACGGCGGAGCTGTTCGGTGTCGTAATTGACGGCCTTGATGGAAAGGCCGATGCGGCGTTCGATGCTGTCCACCTTGATCACGCGGGCGGTGATTTCATCACCCACCTTGATCACGTCCTTCACGCGTTCCACGTGGTCTTCGCTAAGCTGGGAGATGTGAATCAGGCCGTCGATGTCCCCGTTCAGGTTCACAAAGGCGCCGAAGCTGGCGATCTTGGCCACTTGGCCGGTCACCATGTCGCCCACCTTGAAGCGGTCGTTGATGGATTCCCACGGATCAGACTCAAGCTGCTTGATGCCAAGGGAGACACGCTGGTCTTCCTTCTTGATTTCCAGAACGATGGCTTCCACTTCGTCGCCCTTCTTGAGGACTTCGGAGGGGTGGTTGATTTTGCGGGTCCAGCTCATGTCGGACACGTGGATCATGCCGTCGATGCCTTCTTCCAGGCCCACAAAGGCACCGTAGGGAGTAAGGTTGCGGACCTGGCCCTTGATAACGGTGCCGATCGGGAAGCGGGATTCGATATCCGCCCAGGGATTGTCTTCCAGCTGGCGAACGCCGAGGGAGATTTTCTGTTCCTTCACGGAAATGGAAAGCACCACGGCTTCGATTTCCTGGTCCAGCTTCAGCACGTCGCTCGGACGGGTGATTCTCTTGACCCAGGACAGTTCGGAAACGTGCACCAGGCCTTCCACGCCCTTTTCCAGCTCCACGAAGGCGCCGTAAGGCAGAAGCTTGGTCACGCGGCCCTTGACATGGGAATTGATCGGGTACTTGCGTTCGATGTCCGCCCAGGGATTGTCCGTCATCTGCTTCAGGCCCAGGGAAACGCGTTCCTTTTCGCGGTCCACTTCCAGAATCACGACTTCCAGGGACTGGCCGATGTGGAGCATTTCGCTCGGGTGGTTCACGCGGCCCCAGCTCATATCCGTGATATGAAGCAGGCCGTCCATGCCGCGGAGGTCGACAAAGGCGCCGAAGTCCGTGATGTTCTTCACGAGGCCTTCCACCTTGTCGCCTTCCTTGACGGTTTCAAGGAAGCGCTGGCGCTGGTCGGCGCGTTCGGCTTCGATCACTTCGCGGCGGGAAAGGACGATGTTCTTGCGGTCGTCGTTCACCTTGACGATCTTGAATTCGTAAACCTTGCCCACGTATTCGTTCAGGTCGCGCGGGGGAATGATATCCACCTGGGAACCGGGAAGGAAGGCTTCCACGCCAACGTTGACCATGAGGCCACCCTTGACGACGCTCTTCACTTTACCCTTGACCAGGCCGCCATCGCGGTACACGCCCACGATCTTATCCCAGTTCTGCTTATGGGCGGCCTTTTCCTTGGAAAGGACGACGATGCCTTCGTCGTTTTCGAGGCGTTCCAGAAGGACCTCGATCTGGTCCCCCACTTCGATTTCCTCGTCTTCAAACTCGGAAATGGAAATAGCGCCTTCGGACTTGTAGCCGATGTCCACCAAAACGACTTGGGGACGGATTTCCTGGATGGTTCCGGTAACGATGGAACCTTCACGCAATTCGCGGAACTTGCTGTCAATAAGTTCCGCCAGTTCAGTTGTGCTCATTTAAATGGTTGATGAGTTAGTATTGCCGATTTTTCTCATGGCCCCTTATTGGCCGGCGGGCAATCGGGGCGCCTTCCCCCGCCGGGCGAAAAATCGGTTGCCTTCAATACCAGTTTCACGCAAGAACTCAAGGCTTTTCTTGAAAAACTCCTTCCGATTTTTTTCCGGCCCTGCGGCGCCCTGACGGATGGCGGCAAAAACAAGCGCACAAAAACCTTGTAGCCCTCCCTCCCCATGTTAAATTCCGGCTAATGGGAAAATGCGGAACATCCGCATCCATCAACCACTCCCGCCGCAAAGCCATGAAAAAAATCATCCTGTCCCTCCTCGCTGCGGGGCTGTCCGGAACAGCCCTCCTTCACGCCGCGGAACCCGTCAAACTGGACCAGCCGGACCTGGAACGGGGGGCGCCAATTATGAAAGCCCTGTCCGACCGCCAATCCATCCGGAGCTTTTCTGAAAAAACGCTCTCCCAAAAAGATCTGTCAGACCTGCTCTGGGCCGCCAACGGAATCAACCGCCAGGAATCCGGCAAGCGTACCGCCCCGTCCGCCATGAACCGGCAGGACGTCAAAATTTACGTATGCACGAAAGACGCCTCCTACCTCTATGACCACAAGGCCCACGCCATGGTCCCCGTAAGCGACGGGGACGCGCGCCCGGCGGACGCGCCCGTTTGCCTGGTTCTTGTGACGGACACGGCGGAACCCTGGGCAGCCATGGACGCCGGCATCGTCTCCCAGAACATCTCCCTGTTCTGCTCCGGAACGGGACTGGCTACCTACCCACGGGCCAGCATGAACAAGGAGGCCCTGGCAAAAGCCCTGAAACTGGCCTCTCCCCAAACGCCCATGCTCTGCCATCCGGTAGGGTATAAAAAATAACAACTTCCGGTTCCATCCTTTGGATGGGCCGGAAAAGGGGCCATCCGGAACCGGAAATGAATTCCGCAACAGGCGGAATCAGGGCTCCGGCAGAATATCCACGTAAATGCCGGGAGAGCTCCCTTCAATGGGCATCGCGCCTACCGTCCGGGCATAAAAATCGGCCGGCCCTACCCCGCCGATGATGCCGTAGGCATGCCCCATCTCACGGAGTGCGTTCAATGCGGAAACCAGCAAAACCTTGCCCACGCCGCTCTTGCGCGCCTCCTCCGCAACCCCCATGGGGCCAAGAAAACCGCGCGCCGTCACGTCATAGCAGGCAAAGCCGAGAATCTTCTTCTCCCGTGTGGCAATATAACAGGAAATGGGCTGGCGGCTGAATGCAGTCTTCGTTTCACTCACCCACTTGGGAGAAAAATTCCGGCCTACCCATCCAGCCACCAAATGGCGTTCATAAGCCCCCGGCCGCCGGATCAAAATGCCGTCCTTCTCCAGCTTCCGCAGCTCTTCTTCAATATCGGGCAAATCATACAGCCGTACCAGCATATCCATCATAACCCCGGCACCGTATCACAACCAAGTGCCGCGGCGAATAAAAAAAACTGGACAAACCCTCCTTTCAACCGTAGACTTCGCCGCACCACAAACAACGAGCTGTAGCGCAGGCTGGTAGCGCGCTTCGTTCGGGACGAAGAGGTCGCAGGTTCGAATCCTGTCAGCTCGACCACTTTTTAAAAGCCGCCTTCGGGCGGTTTTTTTGTTGTTTGAATACTGCTTTTCAAACAATTTCACACCTTAGAAACCCTATTTTCCTGTTATTTTACACTAAGGTGAATATAGCCCACTAAGTTTAATAAATGGTGCCATACTGATTGATTTTGAATCCATAAAGAGTATCAAGGACACAAAATCACATGAGCAAACCTCTCAGATTTACCATCTTCAAAATGCAACGTTGGGGCAAAATTCTCTACAGGATCAGAATACCGACCAGATTTGCAGCATCAGGGGAAAAAACCGACTTGTACTACAAAACAAGAGCTGAGGCTGAAGAAGAACAAGCCCTGCTCAGAGAAAAGTTGCCTTGCCGCGTTCTCGCAAAGAGAGCAAGCATTCTTTGTTTTTAAAAAAAGGTTTCTGAACATCGTGTCTGGAGAAGGAACTTACAGGTTTCCCTCTCCTGGAATCCCTCATTAAACCTACCCTTCACGATCCAGCCTCATTTGAGCACGTTTCATTAACCTGTAAATTCAAAAAGGGTAAGAAAAAACAGACCTTGGACAAATCATACTCCAAGAAGAATTTCGAGGAAAAAATGCTCTTGGCAATAAGGCAATCAACTACGCCGTTGTCGTCTATGATTACGACAAAGATACTTTCCTTGACGAAAAAGCAACAACAAACACAGAGCCATCTTTCCAAGGGACTTTAATTGAAGACGTGCAAAGACACCAAGTTGAAAATCCACAATAAAAAGCCCCGCTCATATTTCATGAGCGGGGCTGTCCCAATTTTTCAAATTCACCTGGGGATTTGATCCATGACGATAAAATCCTTTTTCCCCACATACTCCCTCCGGGTACCAGGATCTCCATATCCGTCCCGGAAACGTACTTCCAGTTCGTATATTTTTCCGCTGGCCAGAGGTTGTAAATAGGTCAGCAGCAGGTATGCATCCTTGACGGGCACTTCATATTTTTCTCCGGGGTTCAAGGTAATAAAGCGCATAAGATCCGCGACACGTTCCATTTGATAGGAGGGAAGATACCATGCCGTTGGCCTTTCTCCCTTCTTTCCGTTTCCCTGACTCCATATCTTGATGATGATATTCGGCCCGCGTTCCTTGAGAGGATAGAAGTCGTCGAAAAGACGCACAGCCTTTTCTCCCTTGTTGGCAAACACAAGCTTGAAGTCCGGAAAAGCGGCTCTTGGATCGAACGAAGTCTTTTCCATCACCACGGAACATTCAATCCCATTGTCCGCCTTGTCCCCCCATGCAGAAGCATGGAGGGACAGGCTGGCCAGAAGTCCTAAAATCTGGAAGATTTTTTTCATTACAGCACGAGTTTAGTCGCCGCCCGGAGAGTCCCCAGGAAACAATTCTTACCCTGCTGATTATAGTAGCGCGTTTCCAGTTCACAAGAACATTGTTTCCAGTCTTCCAACTCGACGTTATCCAGACAAACCGGAATTGTCACATGGTATTCCTCTCCGGGTGCAAGCTCCCGGTAGTTCAATGCACGATGAAACGTCATTGTTCCCATCTTACGCTCAAGAACACGAACGTCTCCCCGTTCGGTTCCCAGAATCGTCATGAAGAAGAAATCGGACGTTTCGTCGTCGATTTCGTCCAGAATCCGGACAGGCAGACTTCCCTCGTTGCGGAAACAGACTGTAATTTCTCCCTGCATGAACCTGGATGTGTCAGCAATGGAGAGCTTCAGGGATGTTGATTCCTCCGCAACTGCCCTGCTCCGTGTTTTCCCTTCGTTGACCGGCGGCAGGAAGCAAGGAGGCTCAATCGTGCCGGGTTGAGTAATATCCGCAGAAACGTTCCATCCATTGGTTAACGCCTGTTCTATAACCTGAAGGGTAGCATTATTCAGGACTTGTTGTCCGGCACAATAGGGGCGGTCGTTGGCGCCGTCCGGCAAACGCATCACATAATCTTTAACTTCGAGCCATAAAATATCTTTCCACGTTTGGACAGCCTTATTCATAGCTTCTATGGCGTCATCCATCTCCGGCTTTTCAGTGCAGGAAACACTCTGCTTTTCCAATTCTTCCTGTATTTTTAATTCCTTCCAGTAGTATTTGTAAGCATCTTCCCATTGCCGGCGGTGGTGTTGTTCGTGCGCGAGCGAGGCGGCCTGAGTATGCCACTTCCACACTCCTGCACGAGATTGATAGCCGTTCATGCAGTCAACCGCTTCGATGGCCTCAGCCTCTGAAACGGGAGGGTTGGCCAAAGCATCTCTGTAAGAGTCAGTTTTCAGAGAAATCTTGGAACCACAAGTAACGAGCTGAAGGCGCAACCTCCATACATTGGCGGCCTCATCCTTGCAGGCGGTAACATAGAAATTTGGAGGCGTGCCCGTTGTTTCACTTCTATTCAGACTGTTGTCAATCGTAAATTCCGGGTGGTCCCATTGGATTTCGACTTGTTGAGAAGGTTCACATGTAATGGAAGCCTCCCGTTCAATCGTCCAAAGCTTGATTTTGGGAGATGCTGAAAATTCACGGTTCATGGTGGAGTTTCCCTGGTACTTCCCTTCCATAATAGGTTTGGTATCCATGGTAACGTTGAATGCAATGGCATTGTTGCTGACAGGCTTGTAAGCGTGATTGCTGTATATCAAAGAAACCTTGTAATACCCGGCTTTCAGATATCTTGAACCCGTTTCCAGAGACAATTTCCCATTGGGCGGATCTCCTTTTTTCCCGCAGAGAAGTTCTCCTGCAAGGCTGAGGTACCCCTCATCATCGGCTTCTACACCGAAATAATACAAGCCGTCATGTTCCACCTTGATGAACATTTCGGGAGCTCCGGCACAGGTGGCATAATCCGAAGGAGTTCCGTCAAAGCCATATATCATTTCATCAACACCGAGCGTCTTGTTGATAAGAGGCTCATACCCTTGATAAATGCAGACGGGATTAACTGCCTTGTTGATTGGTATGTAATTATTCATTGCTATTGTTTGCTGTTTATTTTTTGGAAAGACTGAACCATCAGTCTTCTAGTATCCTGCCGATGTTCCATTGAACATATCAACACGTTTAACGCGTAGTTCACCCCACATTCGCCACGTAGGGGAAGGTTAAAACGACACGATAATCAAGCGGAAAATAAAGGGTATGAAAGGGGTACAAGAACACAACCATTGACTATCAATAGCCAAAAACTGAATTCTCTTCGTTCGGGACAGAGCGGAAGCCAGAAGGGAACAGGCAAAATCAGGAATCTACACAAGAGAAAAAATTATGGAATTGAAGATTTCAGAAAAGGAGCGGCAAGAACTCTTAAATCTCTTGAAGCAAACCGAATCTGAAAAGGAAAAAGCAAAAGCCATATGTGAACAAAAGCGTGTAAACAAAGAAGAGGATAAGAAAGCATTTGAAGAAAAGCTTTCACGAATGACTCCCGATGAAAAAGCCAATTACATCTTTGCCAAACTGAAAAAGGGATATTCTGCGATCATTGAAGTTGCCATCAAAGAAAACATGCATGACCCTGACATGTTTGAGTTCATCTCTTTTACAGGGCAACCTCTAAAAGTTGAGTCTGGCCGGACAGACATAAAAGCCATTTACAAATTCAGAGGGAAAAACGCCCTTGGAGCCAAAGTCCTCAACTCTCTGGAATGCAAAATCAATACCGACACAGGAGCACTCTACGACATCCAAAATCCCAAAGCAGGAGAATGAACCTTCTCCACAAAAAAGCCCCGCTCATATTTCATGAGCGGGGTAGATTTTTCAGAAAAGTTATTTTGTCACAAATTCTTTCCTTGCCACGTATCCTACCGAATGGCTCGGTGTCCCGTAATCGTCCCGGTAAGTCACTTTCATCAAATACTTCTTCCCCCTTTCCAAGGGATGGAGGTAGATGACATGTTTCGCAAAATTCCGGATGGGAACCCGGAAAGGAATCCCGGGCTTCAAGGCGGTGAACTTCATGTTCGCTACACTGCGTTCAACACGGTAACGCGCCCAGTAATAAGCCATTTTTTTAGCTTCTCCATCCCATATCTCCAGAATGATATCCGGTTTTACGTTATTTGCAGGATAGAAGCTGTCCAGCAGGCGCACTTCTTTCCGGCTTTTATTGGTAAAGATCAGCGTAAAATCCGGAAAAGGCTTGCCCGTCTCGACAGGTTCGGATGCCAGAACAACGGAACATTCCACCTCCTTGCTCTCCGGCCAAAAGTTGAATTCGCCTCCCAGGGACGGGAGGCAGGTCAACAGGATCAGGCAGGGAAGAAGAATTTTTTTCATAAAAGTACAGACGCGGTTGTTTCCAAAACTCCATGAAAACAGCCTGTTCCATGCCAGTTGCAGAAGAGCATTTCCAGTTCTCCGGATTGAACTTCCATCAATTTTCCTGAAATTTGGGAACTATCTACGGGAATGTCAAGCCTGTATTCTTCTCCGGGAGACAGCTCAAGACAGGGCAACTCCCGGGAGAAGGTGATTTTCCCTACCTTGGAATTCAATCGGTAGGTCCTCCCTGCCTGCAAACTTGTATAGAAAAAGAAATCCGACGTACGATCGTCAATCACATCAGGAAGTTTGACCACATCTCCGCTGATATTTTTTAAACCGACCCTTATTCTCCCTCTCAGCAAGTCCGCAGTATCCGCAATGAACAGCCGCAGAGGAGCCACAGTCCTGATTCTGGAGCCCCTGGCACTTTCCCCATTGACCGGAGGCAGATAACACACTGGCTCAATGACTCCAGGTTGGGTAATTTGACGCGGAACGTTGCTCCAGCCGTTCCGATCCACCAGATTGATGACGAACTCCGTGGCTTCATTCAATTTTTTCTGCCCGGCGTGATAGGGCCTGGTATTTTCTTTATCCGGCAAACTCAGGAAATATCTATCCGCTTCATCGTGGAATTTCTCCATAGTAGCTGCTATCTTCATTTTCATTTCTTTCAAGGCGTCATCCATTTCAGGAAATTGCCCACAGGACACCTGGATCTTTTCCAATTCTTCCTGCACCTTCAAGTTGGTCCAGTAAAAATTGCATGTGTCCTTCCACTGTTGCTTGTGATGCTCCTCATGGGCCAAAGACGCCGCAAGAGTATGCCACTTCCAAACTCCCGGACGAGACTGGTATCCGTTCATGCAATTGACAGCCTCAATAGCCTCGGCTTCGGTAACCGGTGGCTTGAAAAGAGTATCCCTATAGAAACCTGTATGAATTTCAATGTCACATCCGCTGGATACCATCTGGACGCGCAATCTCCACACATTGTTCTGGGTATCCTTGCAGGCAGTCGTACGAACATCCACCAATAGAGGGATACACTGGCACTCACCGGTCCCCTCATCTTGAGTCAGGGAATTTTTCTCCCATTTAATCTCTACATTTTGAGAAGGTTCGCATGTAATTCCTTCTTCCTTTTCAATCGTCCAAAGTTTGATTTTTGGCGAAGGAGAAAAAGAGCGTTTCATGGTTGATGCTGCAGAGTAGTCGCCTTCCTTAATGGGTTCTTTATCCATCGTCACATTCAAGGCGACGGCATTGCCGCTGACAGGCTTATAGGCGTTATTGGTATATGAAATCCTGACTTTGTAGAATCCGGGTTTCAAATACTGTTTTCCAGTAGCCAATTCCAAACGTCCGTGTTTTTCAGGAGCCTGTTTGTCACATACGCAGAACTCTCCAATGAAAAGTTGACCAATATCATCAGCTTCCACGCCAAAATGATACAGCGCCTCTTCTTCCACCTTGATGAACATTTCCGGTGCTCCGGCACAGGAGGCATGTTCGCACGAGCCTCCATCAAAAGTGAAGGTCATTTCATCGACACCTAGTTTCTGCGGAATGAGGGCTTCGTAACCGTCACAGAGAACCTTCGGACCAATAGCCTTATTGAAAGGAATATAATTATTCATTTTATTGAGTGTTGTTTATTTTTTGGAAAGACTGAACCATCAGTCTTCTAGTATCCTGCCGATGTTCCATTGAACATATCAACACGTTTAACGCGTAGTTCACCCCACATTCGCCACGTAGGGGAAGGTTAAAACGACACGATAATCAAGCGGAAAATAAAGGGTATGAAAGGGGTACAAAAAGTATAACCATTGATTATCAATAGTTAAAAATTGAATTCTCTTCATTCGGGACGAAGAGGTCGCAGGTTCGAATCCTGTCAGCTCGACCATATTTCCCCATTGCAAGGCCTTGTAACCCATTCACGTTACAAGGCCTTTCTCTTTTCCGACTTGTGTATTCCGCGACCTTGTGGATAAACTATCCTGCCCCCGTACTTTTACTTGAACACCAGCTTGAGCCCTCTCTCCTGCGGTTCCATGCACAACAGCATTATCTTGTTCGTACGGAGAGATATGCACAGGAAAAGCGGCCTATCCATTCCGGAAATTTAATAGCCCCCGGCGCTCTGACGACTTGCGACATGGCTTTTATTCAAGGCCAGGCATCTGGCATGGGACTTTATCAGTCATCCGTCAAATTCCCATTGCCCAGAGCCTGCTTCTTTTTCTAAAATACAGGTAATGAGTGAATACTTCCTGAAACTCCCCGGCGATTCCCAGCCGAGAGCCTATTCCGAATATGAAGTCCGTGAATTTCTGGGACAGGGCGTGATCGACTCAACAACGCTCACCTGGAAACAGGGCATGGATGGATGGCAGCCTGTGGACCAGGTTCTGCCGTCAATGTCCCCCGTCCGGAAAGAATTGCAGGAGGCAGAAGAGGAAAACCAGCCAGCGGAACAGGAATACCGTTTGCGTTATCCTCTGGCCGGGCTTGCCAAATTATCCATCCTGGCGTGCTTCGTGCTGCTGCCTTTCATGCTCTGGAGCAGCTGGATTGTTTTCTCCAACAACGTCACCAATTATGAGGAAATCCAGATGCTCATCCAGCAGAACATGGCTCACCTGCCGTCCTTCGCGGTTCCGCTGGTTTTCCTTTTCAGCATCCTGTTCATTCCTTCCCTGCTCATCCAGTTGATCTGGCTGTACCGGGCATCCGCCAATGTCCAGGGCTTCCAAATTCCGGGGCTGCGGTTCACGCCATTCCTGAGCGTCCTCCTGAGCTGCATGCCGGTAGTCGGCATGGTGCTCAATGCCCTGATCCTTCAGGAATTATACCGGGCTTCAAAGAATCCGGCGGCATGGATGCTGCAAGCCCCCTCCCGGTCGCTGCGGCTGTATCTGCTCGTTACCACGGCTTTGACCCTGTGCGCGCTCTTCCCCTTTGGGGCGGAACATTACCTGACGGCATTTCTGGTGATCGGCTCGCTGATGACGGCGGCCAGCATTCTGTGGCTGGTCTGCGTCCTGCAAATCACCAGGAAGCAGCAGGAGCTGGTTTCCAAAAATCCGGACACACGCTCCTGACGGGGAAAACGCCGGGGTCAGCGGTCTCCCTTTTCCTCCGTGTCCGGACGGTCGTCCGGAAGGATTTTATCCAGCGCTTCCATACTATTGTCCTTGTACAGGTTCTCCAGCAGCTTTTCCCATCCCGCCGCCATTTGAACCTGTTTCAGGGCAATAACGGGATCAGGCATCATCATTTCCGGGGAGGGAGCGTATTGTTTCAATACTTCATCCGGATTGATCCGGTTGAACGTCGTTTTTCCATAGCCCGGCATTCCCGCTTCATGGGCGATGGATTCAATCATCTCAAAATGCAGATGCGCCAGATAGTTGCCGTGCGCCGTTCCGACCGTGCCGATCTGCTCTCCGCGCCCCACCAGCGCCCCCAAAGGAATGTCGCTGACGGTTTTCAAATGAGCGTACAGGCTCTGCACAAAACGCCCGTCCGGCAGGCGGTGGAGCAGGACGACGACATTGCCCCAGTCCGGCGAAGGCTCTCCCGCGTAAATCAACAGCCCGCGTCCAGCGGCCCTCACGGGCAGACCCTCATCCGTGTTCTCGCCACCAATCCCATTCAAATCCTGTCCGGTATGCCGCCCTCCACGGGCGGCATTCATATCACCCAGTCCCTGGGCAACATAGGTAAAGGCGCCGTTTTCATCTCCGAGAGGGGACGTGAACGCATCCGCCAGCGGAGCCTTTGCCAGCTCCTGGGGCGTCAGCAAAATCATCCGGTAATCCACAGGCACCGGAGCAGACCGGGGAACATCCTCATCATAAATATTATGGCGCATCCCGGCATCCGGAGAGGCGGCATGGCTGGTTTTATACCAGGCAAACGCCGTAATCAGGATGCAGGCCGTTCCCAGAAGGCCCAGAATGACGCGGGATGTCGTCTTGTCTATCATCGTGCCGACTTTATATCCAATGAGCCGTATTTACAATCACAAGATGGTCAGACCAGCGTCTCCGGAAACTTTTCCGTCCACAATTCGCGCGCCGCACGGATGTCCTCCGCGGAAGCGCGTCCGGAGAGTTCCCAGACGAGCGGAACTCCATGCGGGAAAAAAGGCAGCAGGCGTTCAAACGGCACTCCGCCGCCCAGCAGGGGAACCTGGTGGTCCCGCGACGGCCACTTGACGTCGTTTACATGCCCACCTATCAAATGGGAAGACATCCTGCGGAGAAATTGTTCATGATTCAATATAAGGAGATTGTGCTTCCTTTGAATATGACCGAAGTCATGCCAGTACCCGATGAAGGGATTTTCCCCAAATTCCTGCATCAGCAGGCCCATTTCATCCTCGCTGGGAACCTGTTCATAATGGCTGCGCCCTTCAATGCCCAGCTTTACGCCAAGTTCCGCAGCATGGGGCAGAAGCTGCCGGATGGCCTCACGGGCACGTTCCAGATAAACGGGAGCAAGCCGGTTGCGGCGGCGCACAAACTCCCCCTTGGTTCCGGCAAATGACTCCGTTTCCACCATTCCCTGACGCGCCAGGCTCTGCAAATGAGCCGTATCCGTACGCTTCACCAGAGGTTCCACCGTCCCCATGTGCAGCACAATGTATCCGGCGCCCAGGGCGGCCCCCTGCTCCATGGATTTTTTCGTCAGCTCAATCGCCTTGGCGCGCACCTGCGGCAAATCTGCGGTAAACGGCCTGCTGTCCGGAGCGTCCCCCACCTCGTCGATGGGTGCCGGGAAATAATTATGGACCCCGGCCACCTGAACCTTTCCGGCTTCCACCGCCCTCATGATGCCGGGCAGAAGGGAAAGCTTGATGCCGTGGGAAAGTTCCACATGGTCAAATCCCAGGGAGAGGATTTCATCAATCATCTCTTCCCCGTCCTGGTGGCGGTGGGAGTTCCAGCATGTAGAAAATACCAGCATAGGCAACGGTCAACTGTTATGAACTGATGGAGCCGGGGTCCGTATAGGAATCCTTCATCCATTCCCTGACGGCGGCAGTCATGCTGCCGGCCACATCCGCTCGCGGTTTGACGAAGGCCGGGACAAACCACGGGAACGCCCCCACCAGGTCATGAATCACCACCACGTCCCCGTCACACGTATGCGCGCCGGAACCGATGCCCAGCGTGGGAATGGGGGAATGCACGGTAATCTGGCGGGCCGCATGAGGCGTCACGCCCTCCACGACCACAGCGCAGGCACCCGCCTCCGCCACGGCTTCCACATCCTTCACCAGGGCTTCCTCCTCAGCGGAGGATTTCCCTTTGATTTTATATCCGCCTTCCTCCAGCACCTTTTGCGGCAAGAGGCCGATATGCCCTACCGCGGGAATGCCGGCATCCACAATGGCACGGATCTTTTCCGCCTGGGCGGCTCCCCCCTCCAGCTTGACGGCGTCCGCTCCGGCCTGGAACAGCCTCCTTGCAGACTGCACGGCCTGCTCCACCGTATCATAGGTATGAATGGGCATATCTCCCACCAGCAGGGCATTCTTCACGCCGCGCGCCGTGGCTTCCACATGGTGAATCATGTGGTCCAGCGTCACATGGGTGGTATCCGGAAACCCCAGAAGCACCATTCCCACGGAATCGCCTACCAGCACAATATCCACGCCGGCCTCATCCAGAAGGCGGCCCGTAGGGTAGTCATAAGCAGTCACCAGCGTCACGTGCCGCCTGTTCTTGCAGGCGCGGATGCGTTCCGCTTTTTCAAGAGATTGATTCATGATGTTCTATAAACATGCAGTTACCAGCGTTCCGATACCAGGAGCGGGTCAGCCTCATCCGTATCCAGTTCCGCCAGCAGGCAGGAAACCGTTTTAGCCTGGCGGGGCAGAATGAGGTCCGGCCTGATGTCGGAAAGAGGCTTCAAGACAAATTTTCTCAAATGAGCCCTGGGATGGGGGAGAATCAGGCGGGGCGGATCGTTGACCACCATGTCCCCCGCGTAAATGATGTCCACGTCCGCCGTACGGGGTTCGCAGCGGATTCCGGAGCGGATGCGTCCCAGGGCGCGTTCTATGCCCTGGCAATGCACCAGCAGTTCTTCCACCGTACCGGGCCAGGTGAACTCCACCACGGCATTCAAATAATCATCCGCGCCATGCGGACATCCCTGCGGACTGGTAGCATACAGGGAGGATTGCAGGAAAGGATCGTCGGACAGGCTCATCTTCAGCAGATGGTCCCTGGCCTGAACCATCAGGCTGTTTTTGTCCCCCATATTGGATCCCAGTGCGATGCCGGCTCTCTTCATCAGCAAAAAAGGCATCATGGCCGTTCCGGGAAGGGGAGACGACCATGATGCGGAAAAATTATAATTGGGAAAGGCCCAGAACGTCTTCCATGGTATACAGCCCCGGTTCCCTGCCCTGCAGCCAGAGAGCTGCACGGACCGCTCCGGAGGCAAACGTCATGCGGCTGGATGCCTTGTGGGTAAGCTCCAAACGTTCTCCGTCAGAGGCGAACACCACGGTATGGTCTCCTACTACATCCCCTCCGCGCAGGGAATGCATGCCTATTTCATTGGCGGGACGGGGACCCACCAGGCCTTCGCGGCCAAAAACCACGCTGTCTTCATAATTCCTGCCAATGGCGCCGGACAGGATTTCCGCCAGCGTCCGGGCCGTGCCGGAAGGAGCGTCAATCTTGTGGCGGTGATGCATTTCCATCACCTCAATGTCGCAGCTGCCGCCCAGGATCTGGGCCGCCTTGCGCGTCAGCCAGAACAGGGCGTTTACTCCTGCGGAATAGTTGGACGCGAATACGATCGGGATGGATGCGGCTGCATCCATAATCTCCTGACGTTCCAGCTCCGTATGCCCCGTGGTGCCTATCACCAGGGGCTTGTTATTGGCTACGGCTTCCGCCAGCAGGGTGCTGGTGAAAGCATGGTGGGAAAAATCAATGGCGACGTCGCATTTGGCGAGAGCCGGATAAAGCTCCTGCCCCTGGTCGTACGTGGCGCCCACGCAGGTGTCCGGATTCTGCGTCACCGCCTCCTGGACAGCCTGGCCCATGCGGCCCGAAATGCCTGTAACAAGAATGGAAATCATATAGTTGAGATATCAAAGAACGTTGAAACGTTGAAGAAGCGCGGAAAGCTGGGCTTCCTTTTCTTCCGGCAAAGGAACCAGCGGAAGCCGCACGCCGGGCTGGATATCCCCCCTCAGCGCCAGCGCCGCCTTGATCGGGACGGGGTTGGAATCCAGTGTCATGAGGCCCTTCATCAGTGGATAAAATGTTTTCTGGAGGGAAAGCATTTCACCCATATTCTGATCCAGGCCGGCTTTCACGATGGAATTCATGATTCCGGGAACCAGATTGGACGTTACGGAAACCAAGCCACTGGCGCCACAGGCCATAAAGGGAACCGTCAGGCCGTCATCACCGCACAGGACGGTAAAATCTTCCGGAACCACCTGCATCAGCTGGTTCACGCGGTCCACGCTGCCGCCGGCCTCTTTCACGCAAATAATGTGGGGACAGTCCTTTGCCAGGCGTCCCACCGTCTCCACGCTGATTTCAATACCGCAACGGCCCGGGATGCTGTACAGCATGATCGGCAGGCGGGTGGCGTCCGCAATGGCCTTGAAATGGGCATAAACGCCATCCTGGGAAGGCTTGTTGTAATAAGGGCACACCTGAAGCGTACCGTCCACGCCCATCTTCTCCGCCTCCTGGGTCATATGGATGGCCTCCGCGGTAGAATTGGCCCCCGTACCTGCAACTACCTGAATGCGGCCTGCCGCGCTCTCCACGGCCAGTTCAATCACCCTCAAGTGTTCTTTTACAGTCAAGGTGGGGGATTCACCCGTGGTGCCGACGGCCACAATGCCGGCCACGCCGGCAGCCACCTGGGCTTCCACAAGCATTCTAAAAGCCTCTTCATCGACCCGATTGCCGACAAACGGAGTCACAATTGCTGTATAAAGACCTTGAAACTTCATAACCTTACTTGGAAATATACTATATTAACAGACACTTTTTGTCACGACAGAATACAGAAATATGGCATGCCTGTCAGGCATCCCGGAATACCGTTCGGGAACAGACGGAACAAAATTCCAGACAGGAGTTGAACAAGGAAAGAGATGCTTCCGTCCTCATGCCGGGCTTCCAAGCGGCTTTTCTTCCATTGACAACGATGTATTCACGGTGAATATGACGCCCTTCCCTCCCGCACAGAAATAACGCCGCCGCACACGCGGAGGAAGCCAGCCTGGACTGGGAGACGTGCCGAAATACCGGACGGTGAATCACAACCTGGTTTATCCTGACGTCCTTCCTATTCAGACAATTCTCCAACCCTGCGGCATCTTCCTTCCAACATTGTTCCCTCCATCTTACCTTTCTTCCGGAACGGGAGACCATATTCACAATCATGGCGCCGGAAACAAAAGCGTGCTCAAGCAGAATGGACAGGCGACTGCGTGCGGAACAATTCAGGCCCTGCACCTCAACCGCGGCATCCTCACAGTTGATCAAATAATCGACTCGTCCATAGAGGGTATGTACCAGCCCTGCGAAGGAAGCCAGATCCGGAGGATGGCCCAGACAGCCCGACATGCCAAAGTGATTGCCCCCTGGCAGACAGTCCACCACGCGGGAAGACTCTTCACCGGCTTCATGCAGCATGGCAACCACAGTTCCCCGGCACGCAAACGCCTTGGCGGCGAGGTATCCTATGTTGCCGGCGTTCCCCAGGATGACCGCAACGGGCTTCTGAATGATATGGGATTTCATACGCCGCCATTTTTGATGGAAGAACGGGTGCCGTCAATAGCAGGAATATTCTTAAACCGTTAATAAAGAAAGAGTGATAGTTAAGAAAATGTTACGTAAGGTAAGAACTCTATTACGACAGGGATAGCCGTCCTCCTTGTTTGCCTCATCCTCCTTCAGTTCCTTTTAGCAAAGTAGAGGAAGATCGCGCCATCAAGAAAACGAACAAGCCCCGCCAGTTGAGGAACTGGCGGGG
>OHSP01000540.1_pt1 | contig 19498 bp, 18 predicted proteins | sample 1578711 | NCBI WGS metagenome assembly OHSP01 (sample SAMEA3879584, study PRJEB24766) | human gut metagenome | biome: human-associated habitat; feature: feces | place: USA | collected 1985/1987
CTTACAATGAACTTATGCTTCAGCGTAATCATCTGTTGGCTGAATCTGGAGAAAAAAATCCGGTTGTCCAGGCAGCTGATAAGAATTTGGCGGAGATGCGTACGGTAATCTCCGGTTCAATGGATAATTATATCAAAAATCTTCGTCTACGATTGGACAGGACACGTGCTGTGGAACATCAGATTAATACTGAGATTCAAGCGGTTCCCAAGCAGGAAAAGATGGCGTTGAGTATTATCCGTCAGCAATCCATTAAAGAGGCATTGTATACTTTCCTGTTGAATAAGCGTGAAGAAAACGCACTTCAGTTAGCTGTAACAGAGGCTAATATTCGGGTTGTAGAGTCTCCATTTGGTTCTAATGCGCCTATTGCCCCTCATTCCACAACTTTTTTGCTGGCTGCTTTAGCAGTGGGATTAGCTATTCCTTTGGGGATACAAGTGTTGCTGATGCTATGGAATACTTCCGTTCGGGGACGTAAGGATATAGAAGATTATACCACCATTCCGGTGTTGGGTGAGATTCCTTCCCGCAAGGAAGAAGTGGCAGATAATTCCATAGTAGTAGATGAACATAAGAACGATCTTATCTCTGAAGCTTTCCGCCTATTGCGCTCAAACATCAATTTTGTAGCAAAGGATGCCCGTGTGATTATGTTTACGTCTACCATGCCCGGTGAAGGAAAGTCTTTTGTGTCTCGAAACCTGGCGGTAGCATTGGCAATAGCCGGAAAGAAAGTGGTATTGGTAGATACTGATTTGCGCAAACGGACTCAAGGTAAATTAGCGGGTGTCAAACATAAAGAAGGATTGAGTACTTATCTTTCCGGTTTACATGATAATATAGATAATATATTGGATAAGGGGCTGATTCATCCCGCTGTGGATATGCTTTTAGTTGGTCCTGTACCACCCAATCCTTCCGAACTTCTGATGAGCAATCGTTTGGAGAAACTGGTAGATGAGCTGAAGAAAAAATATGATTATATAATTTTGGATAATGTCCCTGCACAGGTGGTAGCGGACGCTACGATTGTAAATCGTGTGGCTGAATTGACTTTATATGTGGTCCGTGATGGAAAACTCGATCGTCGTTATCTTCCGGAATTGGAACGTTTGCATCAGGAAGGAAAATTCAAGCATCTGTGCATTGTGTTAAATGACAGCCATATTGAAAAGAAAAAGTATGGTTACGGCTATGGTTATAGCTACGGTTACGGATATGGCTATGGGGATGGCTACTATTCGGAGACGAATAAAAAAAATAAGAAATAAGGGGAACTTTTTATTATTGGGGGATGAAAGAAAAATTGAATGCTTTTATCCAGTATATAAGTAGAACTTACTTTAGTTATTGGATAATATGGGGAATTGATTTGTTTATTTCAGTGTTGTCCACTTGTTTCACTTATTGGTGGATACATTATAACGCTGAAGTGTCTTTGGATAGCCGGGCTATGATTCGGGTTGGAATTTTAGCCGCTATTGCGACTACGATAGCTTCCTATCTTTTCCATACTTATCGTAATACCATTCGTTATTCCCAGTTGCGTTGCTTATGGCCGTTGATCTGTTGTTCATCATTCAAATCGGTATGTATAGCGATTGCCATTTTCTTGTGGATTGAACCGTTCGGACTGTCTGCCAATCAGAGATTGATGTTTGTCTTGTTTGATGGAATGTTGACTTTGATTGCTTTGTCTACTTTCCGTATGTTGATGGTCATAGTCTACGAGACGCTGATAGAACTGATGAATAAAGAGAATATGCGTATTCTCATTTATGGCACGGATGATAAGAGTGTAGCACTGAAAACCCGTTTACTACATAGTTCTCATTATAAGGTTATCGGATTCTATTGTTATGGAACTATTTACAAGCATCGTCGTTTGGCGGGATTACCTATTTATTATTTCACCAATGAACAAGATTTCCAGCAGCTTATTCGTAAACGCCGTATTCAAGGTATTTTATTTGCTCATAATGAGTCTACCCGTTTAGAGGAAACCCGTTTGCTTCAATATTGCAAGGATAATCATATCAAGACTTTGATAGCTCCTTCTATCAGCGAAGCAGATGAGAATGGTAGCTTCCATCAATGGGTGCGTCCCGTCAAAATTGAAGACTTGTTAGGACGTCCGGAGATTAATATCAATATGAGCGAAGTTGCCAATGAATTCAGCGATAAAGTAGTAATGGTTACGGGAGCGGCTGGTAGTATTGGTAGCGAACTTTGTCGTCAATTGGCACATCTTGGAATCCGCAAACTAATTATGTTTGATTCGGCCGAGACCCCATTACACAATATTCGTTTGGAATGTGAACGCCGATTTCCACATCTTGATTTTGTTCCTGTGATAGGCGATGTACGTGTCATAGAGCGTTTACGTATGGTGTTTGATACCTATCATCCTCAAATTATTTTTCATGCTGCTGCTTATAAACACGTCCCGTTGATGGAGGAAAATCCATGTGAAGCTGTGTTGGTCAATGTGACCGGTACCCGTCAGGTTGCGGATATGGCAGTTAAATATGGAGCGGAAAAGATGATCATGGTTTCCACCGATAAAGCTGTAAATCCTACTAATGTGATGGGGTGCTCCAAACGTTTGGCAGAAATCTATGTACAGAGTTTGAGCTATGCCATTAAAGAGGGTAAAGTGAAAGGATGTACTAAATTTATAACTACCCGTTTTGGAAATGTATTGGGTAGTAATGGTTCAGTTATTCCCCGTTTTAAAGAGCAAATAGAAAATGGAGGTCCCGTTACAGTGACTCACCCTGATATCATACGCTATTTCATGACCATTCCGGAAGCGTGTCGTCTGGTAATGGAGGCCGCCACTATGGGGGAAGGATATGAGATCTTTGTTTTTGAAATGGGAAAACCTGTAAAAATTGTAGATTTGGCCGTTCGTATGATTGAATTGGCGGGATATAAGCCGAATGAAGATATTGAAATACAATTTACAGGACTACGACCGGGTGAAAAACTGTATGAAGAGGTCTTGAGTGATGAAGAAAATACTATTCCTACTCATCATAAGAAGATAAAGATTGCTAAGGTACGTCGGTATGAATATGGGAATATTGTGGAAACATACGATGAATTTGAGAGATTATCCCGCTCTGTACAAATTTGGAATACGGTGAAGTTAATGAAATGGATAGTTCCTGAATTTAAGTCGAAGAACTCGAGATTTGAAGAGTTAGATAATTAAATAAAGCTACTATGCTTCCTAAAATATCTTGTATTATACCGGTTTATAACACAGAAAAGTATCTTCACCGTTGTTTGGATACTGTATGTAGCCAAACATATTCCAATATGGAAATTATATTGGTGGATGATGGGAGTTCTGATAATAGTGGAGTTCTCTGTGATACTTATGCTGCTAAATATCATAATATAAAGGTCTGTCATATATCCAATGGTGGTGCTTCGTTGGCTAGGAAGATAGGATTGGATATGTCTACAAGTGAGTATGTGACTTTTGTGGATAGTGATGATTATGTTGAGCAAAACTATGTAAGTGCAATGTATGAGGCTTTGCAGAAGTATGGCACTACGATTGCTGGGTGCGGAGCGCAATGTATAAAGTTGGGGGGTAAGATTAGGATGGTGGGCGAACCTCAAATAAAGTTGTTAAAGGGCAACGAATTGATGAGTCGTTTCTTTAATTATGAGTTTTGGGCCTTATGGGGAGGGCTTTATCCAAAGTCTATATTTACGGGAATACACTTTCCTAAAGCTACTCTCAGTGAGGATTACTTTATTAAATGCCAGATGTTTCTGAGAGACAGCCAAATGGCATATGTAGATGCTCCATTATATATTTATGAGAAACATGAAGGATCGTTGTCAAATACAAAGTTGTCGGAAAGAGCATTTGAGGAGTTTGAGAATACATTGAATGTGTATGAACTGATAAAGGATCAGGCTCCTCAGTATTCTCAATTAGCATTAAAGAATACAGCTGAGACAAGCGTTAAGTTATTGTTGATGGGCGATGCAGAACTGCGAAATGGTTATAAGGCGCAGTATGTATCTATTCGTCAGTTTTTAAATGAACATATTTTTGAGATATATCGTAATCATTACCTTCTTAGAAATGTCAAGGCAATAGCTATGTTGCTGAGATTCTGCCCCTATATGGATAAAGTGTTAAACAAAATACTACAAAAATGAATTTCCACCAACACACACACAGTCGTTTACAAGAGATTCCAATATGGAACTGTTACGCATAGTAGCGATGGTCTTAGTGCTAGTTGTTCATGCATGTGATGCCTCATTCGGTGCGCCAGCAAAGATGCAAATTGCAGAAACTCCGCTAATTAGTACAGTAAAACTCTTCATGGAAAGTATTGTGATAGTTTGTGTCAACCTGTTTGTGTTGCTGTCTGGGTGGTATGGTATTAAAGCAAAGAAAAATAGTCTGTTGAAATTGTTATTTCAAGTTGTTTTCTTTGTAATAGTAGGTTTTGTTATATATAAATTAATGATAATCAATGAAATATTTTCTTTTGTGCATTTAAGCGACTTACCTGTCAGCGCATTGCTTTTCAATATCCTACTTGTTGATTTTTGGGACTATTGGTTTGTTAAAGCATATCTTCTCCTGTTTATCCTTTCGCCAATGCTAAATACATTTGTAGAAAATGTTTCAAGAGAACAGTTTAAGACATTGCTCATCGGTTTCTTTATATTCCAAACTGCTTATGGATGGTTGTTTGAAGGAGTCTTTTATATATACAAAGGTTATTCAACCATATCATTTATAGGTTTATATTTGTTGGCTCGTTATGTTAAGATATACCGACCAAGGATTGCCCATTTCAATAAGTATCATGACTTGCTTATATATCTATTCTGTACACTTATGACTACTGGTTTCGCTGTAGTAATGTTGAAGGTGGGTAACAAGGATTGGGCGCAGGCTGCTTTTTATTATTGTAGTCCATTGGTGGTCATTGCATCGTTATATTTGGTGCTGTTCTTCTCCAAGATAAAAATACACAGTCAATTCATCAATACTATTGCTGTATCAGCATTTGCTGTGTACCTTTTTCACTGTCAATCTCAGTTGTTTCACTACTATAAAATGTTTATTTCTCAATGGTATAATAATTCAAACATAATTGTGTTTCTCTCGTATACAATTTTATTTATAATTGCAGTGTTTATAGCTTCTCTGCTATTAGATAAAGTGAGAATTATATGTTGGAACGCGCTTTCAAAACACATTGTCAACAAAATATCATGATACCCAAGATAATACATTATTGTTGGTTCGGTTGTAACCCTATACCCATGAACTTACAGAGCTATATGGATTCGTGGAAGGCACTGATGCCAGACTGGGAGTGGAAAAGATGGGATGAAGATTCGTTTGATATCCGTAGTATATCCTGGACATCGGAGGCATATGATGCAAAGAAATATGCTTTTGTGTCAGACTATGTGCGTTTGTATGCATTGTATGAGTATGGTGGATTGTACTTTGATACTGATGTGAAATTAAAAAAGAGTTTGGAACCTCTCTGTCAGCGGTATGATGCCTTTATGGGGTATGAAAATAATGAAGAATTGACTTCTGCTGTAATAGCTGTGCCCGCTCACCATCCGTTAATTGAAAAATTTTTAGTGTATTACAAGGATAAGCACTTCTCACAAGAGATAGTCAGTGGTAATGTGGCAAATGTGCGGATGATGACGGAAATATGCAAGGAACAAGGTTTGTTGTGCAATGATAAAGAGCAAGACCTTAAGTTGTTTGCAGGTACTGCAGACGAGTGCCAGGTGCATATCTATCCGAAGACCTATTTTTGTCCACTAGATTTCTATCATAACGAAAATTTCACCAATAACACCTATGCGATCCATTATTTCGATGCATCATGGTTAGACAAGAAAACAAAAGACCGTATCCTGCGAGAACGCTCTGTATGGTATAAGGCGACGATTGCTGTAAAGTCAGTGCTGAGCAAAATTCTAACACTAATAAAACGATGATACACGTATATATACGAGGAGGTAGATTGGGCAACCAGTTGTTTCAATACGCTTATATAAGGCACCTTCAGAAGCATAATCCAGAACAGAAGGTATGTTATCATTTTGATGAGGTGTACCAAGCTGGTTCTCCTGAAGATGATTTTATCAATGCTCTTAAGTTCTTTAAGGTGAAGGATGTGGAGGAAAATGGAACAAATCCGAAGTTGTCTTTGATGCAGAAAATATTATTAAGAATTTATTGGCGATTCTTTCCTCATAGGGATAATGAATATGAGCGCAATATCTTTCAAAAAAGATGGGTAAGGTTGATGGATGTGTTTAATCTGAAATATTTGGATGTAGGCTATCATAAGTTTAGAGATAAAGTAGAGGGAGATGTTATTGTTTCAGGTTGTTTTGAAAGTGAAAAATATTTTGCAGACATCAAGAACGAGATACTAGAAGAAATCAAGCCGCTTAGGGGTATTTCAGAAAAGAACCAGTTCATGCTGGAACGTATGCGTAACACAAATTCTGTGCTGTTAAGTGTACGCAGAGGCGATTTCGTATATGATACGAAGTTTTTGAGTATGCATGCGGTCTGCACCCCAAAATATTATGAGCGCGCATGGGAATATATGAAAGCTCATGTGGAGAATCCTGTGTTGTTCATTTTTTCAAATGATATTGAGTGGGTGAAACAGAACCTGGACTTTGGTGTGGAGACTCATTACGAAAGTGGTAACGATCCATCGTGGGAAGCATTAGAATTGATGTCGAACTGCAAGCATTTTATTATCTCGAATAGTACCTTTAATTGGTGGGCACAGTATAAGAGCACAAATAATGAAAAGATTGTTTGTGCGCCAGCAAGGTGGTGGAATAGTCCACTTAAACCTGATTTGTTTTTAGATAATTGGACTCTGATATCTGTTGACTAATGAAACCAATATTGAGTATAGTAGTACCTGTATATAATGCAGAAGCATTTGTAGCACGGACGATAGAAAATCTTTTGGCAGAGAGTGTTAGTAAGGAAATAATTCTTGTGAATGATGGTTCTACTGACGGTAGCCTTGAAATTCTCCAGACATATGCATCTAAATATAGTTGTATCAAAGTAATTAATCAGGAAAATAGTGGCGTTTCATCAGCTCGTAATGTTGGGATGGACGCTGCTATAGGAGAATATATCTTTTTTAATGATTGTGATGATATACAGGAAATTGGGACATTGACACGAGCTGTTGACTATTTTGATATAGGGGTAGATGCTGTGATTTTTTCCTATAAAGATGTGGGAGCTGGAGGTAAAATACTAAGTGTGAAAAATTATCTTCCGACCGGTTATTATCCTATAGAAAAATGGGCTAGTGATGTGGAAGGTCTTATAAACAGCCATATTGTCAGTTGTACAGGGACGACTGTTCGTAAATTGTCTATATTGAGATCCTATGGTATACGCTATAACGAGTCTTTGAATATCTATGAGGATATGATATTTGGTTTTGAATATATGTGTTGTGTTAACAAACTGTATTATATAAATGAGCCGTGGTATTCGTATGTACACATCAACTCTCATAGTTTGTTTCAAGGATATCATAATACTCAAGCACAAGCTGTACCATTACTTCTTAAGACTGTAGAGTGCTTTTTTAATAAAGTCGTTCATGCAGAATATATTCCATATATTCATAAATATGTTCAAATAGTATATAAGGCTACTGTGCAGAATGAAGCTAAGAATCAACCGTTCTTTTCTTTTGATGCAAAATGTAAATTAAAAATTATAGCAGATTCTCCTTATTTGGAATATTGCAATGCCCCCGATTCTCTTCTTCCTAAGATGTATTATTATTGCTTAAGTCATCATCATTTTACTTTGTTGATGTTTCTTGCAGGCTTATATCCGAAAGTTGTCAGTGCAGGATGGCGAATTGTGATTCCTGTTGGTAGGTTTGTGAAGCGTAGAATTTTACGAAATAATCCATAATATATAAAAATGAATCAAATGTTCTCAAATTTTCAACTGAAAGCGATCTCAAACCATAGAGATGCTATTTATGGGATTTCTATCATATTAGTGATATTGTATCATTGTTATTGTAATAGTAAAAACTACTTGTTAAATCCGTTTGCTGAAGGTTTTATTGGTGTTGATATTTTTATACTGCTTAGTGGTTATGGTTTATGTTTTTCTTATAATTCTAGAACTATAAAGGAATTTTATGTAAGACGTTTGTTAAGAATATTGCCTGTGTATTTCACTTATAATATTTTATATGCGTTGGTGGCTTGCTTTTGTTTAAAGTCCCCTTTGTCTATAGAAGACTTTATTTATAATATCACTACATTATCTTATTACGGATTAGGAACTTATGGAGAGGGTAATAGATGTTTCGATTGGTTTACCGCTGCTATTCTATTGTTGTATCTCCTTTTCCCGTTGTCATATAAAATGACATTGCGGAGGGGAAGGGAAATATTTATTATTCTTTGTCTGTTTGCTATATTCTATCATAGAATAATTCCTGATGTTCCATGGCGTATTGATTGTTTGGTATGTCGATTGCCTATATTTATATTTGGAATACTTCTTTATCATTATCGGGAAGAGAAGTTGGGATTTAGAAACAGGAGGGGCATTATATTATTTTTACCTATATTTCTATATTTCGGATTTATATATTCAACATGGTTTTTCCAAACAGCAATGATAGCTCCTTTTTTACTGATTATAATGAGTTGTTTTTTGAGCCTAATAGAAAAAAAATTGTGTATAGATGTTTGAAATATTTAGGGAAGAATTCTTACGAGTTAATGGTCGCTAATTCGTGGGAATATCAGCTGCGGTTTTTATTCCCGAAATTGTTTCCTTTAAATGCTATTTGTTTTGTTTTATATCACTTATTGGCTCAGTTTTGTTTTGCGAAAATTACTCAAAAGTTTACTTATTTCTTTGTAAAGAAGAAATTGTAATATGTTGGATGTATTCTTAATGATACATATGAAAGTATTGGGGAAATAATAAGTCATCAGTTTGATAGAATCAACGTTGAAAGATGCTACTGCATGGAATGGACTCTTTTTTACTCCTACACCTTATGAACCCAATAGTGAGAAGTTGGGGCGATTCTACAAAGAGAGTATAATATGGAGGAAGCGGTTGAAAAAGCTTTGTATGTACCAATGTATATAGGACATGGTGTTCTCTACAAAATAACCTATAAGTTAAAAAGCATGATAAAGAAATGAAGATAGGTGTAGTTACAATGTTTAAACATACGCCTAATTATGGTGGGGCACTACAAGCTTATGCATTACCTACTTTTTTATGTAAGATGGGGCATGAGGCGGAACAGATTTTTTTTGATGATTCAAATGTATGCGAACGCGAAAAGTTGTCTTGTCTTAAATCAATTGAGATAGAGGCAAAGGTGTTTTTATGGAATATGATACAACGTTTGAAGCACCCTCTGCATACATTCAAGTATCAGTGTCGTTTTAGAGAGATGGTGCGATTTGGAATGGATGTTACTCCGCATAGCAATAAATTTTACCATTATAATGATATAGCGGAGACAGCCAATCTTTACGAAATGTATATAGTTGGTAGTGATGTGGTATGGACTCCTACGCTCAATTCACCTATATTGTTGCTCAAGTTTGTGCCAGAGGGTAAGCGCAAAATTTCATATGCTGCGAGTTTTGGTACTAGTATTTTGACCCCACTACAACAGCAACGTTTTAAGGCTGATCTTGCTAATTATCATGCGGTGAGTGTACGAGAAAAGTCTATGATATCGGTGCTTGAGTCTGCTACGGGTAAGAAGGTGGAACATTGTTTAGATCCTACGCTTTTACTTGAGCGCGAAGATTGGGATAAGATTTGTTCTCCTCGTATTATTGGTGAACCTTATGCATTCAGTTTCTTTCTTGGGAATAACGTAAATGCACGAATTACTGCTATAGAGTATGCAAAGAAAAAAGGCTTGAAGTTGGTCAATATACCTTACCTATGGGAGCAATATTCAGATTTTGCTCATTTTGGTGATATCCGATTGTCTAAGGTTTCGCCTAAAGATTTCATTTCGTTAATTAAATATTCAGAATATATTTTTACAGATAGTTTCCATGTTTGCGTATTCTCGCAGATATATCAGCGCAATTTTTTTACTTTTCGTCGTAATTCTACCGACAAGCAAAGCATACGTATCACAGATTTCCTTGAACTGACAGGCTTTTTAGAACGATTTTGTGGTACAACAGAGCGTGAAACATATGCTTATTGTGATAGCATAGAAGAGGCGGATTATAACAAAACAAGCGAAGCTTTACAAGTTATGAGACAACAATCGATTGAATATCTTATTTGCAATACAAATGTTACAAAAAAATTGTAAATCGACAAATTTCGGTAAAGTTAAATCGACACATAAATTAAATGAAAAAGAAAGTAGCTTTCGTAAATTTTTGGGAAACATTTAAGCCCAAAGATTCTCTATTCTATAAGATTTTGTGTAAGCACTTCGACATAGATCTTGTAGATTTGGCGCAAGCGGAATATGTATTTTTCTCTGTATGGGGCGATGAGCACCTGTATGCGCCAGACAATGCAGTTAAGATATATTTTACTGGTGAGAATCGCACGCCAAATTTCAATGAGTGCGATTATGCGATGGGATTTGAGCGCCTGTCGTTTAGAGATCGCTATATGCGCTTTCCTTTATACTGTATCTATCCTGAGTACCAGTTGCTTGAGAAGAAGCAAATTGGCGTAGACAAGAGTGTTCTTGATGCAAAGAAAGGATTCTGCAGTTTCACTGTAAGCAATGATACTTGCCATCCTCGCAATGAGATGTTTCACTTATTGAGTAGCTATAAGAGAGTAGATTCAGGAGGTAAGTATTTGAACAACATAGGTGGACGAGTGGAAGATAAATTCGCTTTTGATAAGGAACATAAGTTCTCTATTGTATTTGAGAATTTTAGCTATAATGGTTATTGTACCGAAAAAATAGTACAAGCCTTCGCAGCGCAGACTATTCCCATCTATTGGGGAGATGCTTTGTGCGAAGAGACATTTAATGCGAAAGCATTCATCAATGTACACAAGTACAAGACCTTTAATGAAGTACTTGAACGAGTGAAAGAAATAGATAATAACGATGACCTCTACCTTGAAATGCTCAATCATCCGGCTCTTGTTTCAGAACAAGAGGGCTATGAAGGCAAGATGCGGCAGTTGGAGGACTTCCTGTTGAACATTTTTTCACAACCACATGAAACTGCACGTAGACGCACTCGTATGTCGTATTGCGAGATAGCCAAGCACAGAGAGATGATGGAAATCTATTATAGAAGCAATATGTCGATAATGAGCAGATTGTATCATTGGATTAAAGGAAAGTAGATGAAGATAAGAAATTCAAATATTGAACTCTTACGCATAATTACCATGTGCATGCTGATAGGATTTCACTATGGGAATGCTTAAATAGGTTGGAACAGTAAGTATATGAATACAAGTGCTTTTGCGTTGCGCAGCCATTGAGTGTATACAGTGCTAACTTGTTCGTTTTAATAACAGTCGTATGAAAGAACAAAACTCTCAACTTAAAATTGGAATAGTACTGAATTATGTAAATTTGGTATTAGGAGGTCTAGTACCTTTGCTCTATACACCAATTATGTTGAAAATACTGGATACAGAGGAATACGGACTATATAAGTTGTCTGCAAGTATAACTAGTTATCTCGCCCTTATAACATTCGGTTTGGGAGCTGCCATAACTCGATATTTGATAAAAGCTCGAACAGAGCAAGGTGAAGAAGAGGAAAGAGCTGTATTGGCTTTATTTATCGTTATTTTTCGTATAGTTGCAGTTTTGGCATTGATTGGAGGTGGCACTTTATCCCTGTGTCTTCCATTATGGTATTCTGAATCGATCTCTGCTGAGGAGTTGATCAGAATGCAATGGTTAGTTATTTTAATGTCATTTAATACTGCTATTAATTTCATAGCTTCGCCATATGTATCAATAGTAAATGCTCATGAGCGTTTTCTTTTTTTGCAGAGTATGGCTATAATCAGCACAATTTTAGCTCCGTGTCTTAATCTGGTAGCCCTCTTGTGGGGGTATGCATCCATAGGATTAGCCGTTTCTTCTATATTGTCAACTGTATTGTTCCGCCTGCTATTTTGGATCTATGTCAGGAGGACAATGAGAATAAAGCCACTATATAAGCGGATGCCCAAAGAGTATATTGTAGATGTTATTTCATTTTCATTTTGGATTTTCGTATCGAACATAGGTAGCCAATTGTATGAGGCGACAGATTCTGCTTTAATTGGTGCAGTACCGGCACTTGCAACAACCGGAGTTGCTATCTATTCTGTTGGTATGATTCTTTGTAGTATGATTAATACTATCAATGCAGGCATATCATCTATGTTAGTGCCCAAGGCCAACAAAATGGTGTTTAATGGAGCTTCTACTGACGAACTCACAAATACTGGCATTAGGGTTGGTAGAATACAGGCGCTAATAATTGCATTATTTATATTTGGATTCATAACATTTGGAAGAGAATTTGTCTATTTCTATGTGGGTGAAGACTATGCAATTTCATATTGGATAGCCGTAGTATGCATGATACCAATCTCAATACCTTTGGTTCAGAGTTTCTTTCTCAATATAATTATTGCCAGAAATGAAAACCGATTTAGAGCTCTGACATACCTGCTTGTTGCATTAATTAATGTTGTTGCAACTTGGTATATGATGAAATGGATAGGGGTATTTGGTGCAGCATTAGCTACTTCGATTGCAAATTTCATAGGTCCGGGACTTATTATGAATTGGTTCTACAAGAAACATATACGACTACAAATAGGTCGTTTTTGGAGATCACTATTGAATGTGTATTTTGTACCATCCATTTTAGCGGCATTATTCCTTTTTCTTGGAAAATATATTAATTATTATCATATTCCATATTTCATTGGAGGTATTTTCGTATTCTTTATGTTATATGTATCTCTGCAGTGGCTTTTCATTATGACAGATTATGAAAAGAAATTAATGAAAGGATTGATTAACAGATAAATATGCCATATAGTATGAAACGATTATTATATTTGGATATAATTCGCTTAATAGCATGCTTGATGGTAATCGTGATGCATGCACCAATGCCTGGTGTTGCTGCAGAGACACATGGGGCGTTTCTCGTACAAAGTAGTTATTTAACTGCACCTTGTGTACCACTGTTTTTTATGGTCAGCGGGGCATTATTGCTACCTTGCAAGGAGGGAGGGGGTGCAGGTAAGTATCTGAAGAATCGTATAGGTAAGATTATTGGTCCGGCACTGTTCTTTTCGTTTTTCTATATAGCACTAAGTGGCAATTGGTGGTGGGTATGGTCTATTCCTTTTTCAGCACAAGGACATGGTGTATTGTGGTTTGTGTATACGTTGGCAGGTTTATATTTGCTTATACCGATTATATCTCCTTGGTTACGTAGTGCTTCGAAAGGCGAGGTAGAATTGTATCTGGGGGGATGGTTTGTGACTTTGCTTTATCCTTATTTGTGTAAGGTGTTTTTTATTAATACTGATGTGACTGGAGTTTTGTATTATTTCACTGGTTATGCAGGTTACTTCTTGTTTGGTTATTATCTAAAGAATTATTCTATATCACTGAAATGGTTGATAACTTTGGCTCTTGCAATGCTGCCATTGCCTATGTTTAATAAAGTGTTGGGGTGGAACTTAGATTTCTATTCTGCTTTTTGGTATCTTTCAACTCCGGTAGCTATGATGTCTGCTGCATGGTTTTGTGTAATGAAGCATTTGTTTGACCGGGCTTCTGTGTATAAGTTTTGGGCTCAAATATCTAACTTGAGTTTCGGTATTTATTTGCTTCACATCTTTGTGATGCGTACTCTTCTTTGGAACTGGAGGGTGATACAGAACATTAATAATTATTATTTGCAGACAGTTGTGGTTGTGATTCTCACTTTCATTGGCTCTTTGGCTATTAGTTATGGTATTGCAAAATTACCGCTGGCGCAATATATTATCGGTCACCGCATTAAGTCTGATTAAAAAGGAAAAATAGTTTGTTACCGAATTTAGCTGAATAAAACCTAATTTTTAGATATTCGGTTATTTAGGTGATAAATATAAAAATATGAAGAAAAGAATATTTATCAATATTCACTATCTTGAGATTGGTGGTGCGGAGCGTGCTTTGTTGGGGTTACTGTCAGTACTAGACATAGAGAGGGTGGATATAGACCTGTTTGTGAATCAGCATACGGGTGAATTTATGCCCTTGATTCCAAAATGTGTGAATCTGTTGCCAAAGATACCTGAATACACTTGCATAGAACGACCTATCAAGAATATAGTGAAAGAGGGACATCTTGGTATTGCGTTACGCAGATTGTGGGCAAAATGGAAACACAAGCAATATGTGAGGGATTTGGCTGCAGAGGAACGTTTGCACGACGCGAGTGTATTTCAATATATAGCAGATGCTGTAGAGGGAGGTTTGACATCCTTAGATCATCTTGGTGAGTATGACCTTGCCATCAGTTTCCTGTCCCCACATAATATTGTTTTGAATAAAGTGAAGGCGAGAAAAAAGATCTGTTGGATACATACTGACTATTCTACAATTCACGTGAATCATGATAAAGAGCTTCCGATATGGAATGGCTTTGATTATGTGGCTTCCATTAGTGATGACTGTACCAAAACTTTCTTACAGACTTTTCCTGAATTAGAGGATAAGATTGTGCTTATAGAGAATATTCTTTCGCCTGTATTTGTTCGTCAACAAGCAACTCTGGAGGATGTAAGTGACGAAATACCTCAGAATGAGGGAGAAACGACGATCTTGACGATAGCTCGCTTTTCCCCCCCGAAAAAAATAGAAGGTATTCCACACATTTGCGCTGAGATGGAGAGACGTGGTGTGAATTTTAAGTGGTACGTCATCGGTTACGGTCCGGACAAGTTGATTCAGGAGGCGTTGGACAAGTATAATATGCGTCACCGCATGATTTTGCTTGGCAAAAAAAATAATCCGTATCCATATATCAAGGCTGCGGACATTTATTGCCAGCCCAGCGTCTATGAAGGTAAGAGCGTGACGGTGCGTGAAGCTCAGATGCTATATAAGCCTGTAGTGATAACGGATTACCCGACTGCTAAGTCGCAGATAACGAGTGGTGTGGATGGTGTGATTGTGCCTTTGGATGAGGTGGAGACTGCAATCGGGGTAGTAAATGTAATTCAAAATATAGAGCTTAGGGAGAAAATAGTGGAGTATCTGAGTAGTCACGATTATGGAAATGAGGCAGAAGTGAATAAGATTTATAACTTAATGGATTGAGTATGATTGATGCTTCTTTTTATCAGGGTATTTATCTTTTTATTGTGACTCTCTTGACTTTGATTACTGTTTCATATCGTCGTAGTCTTACAACCATTGAGCCGATTGTCGGTAGTGTAATATTGTGTATATTTTTAGTGCTTTTTATAGGCTTCAGACCTGTATCATATCTTTTTGTTGATATGATGAACTATAATAGTTGGTGGGGATTGTATGAGTGGGAAGGATTTGATTGGGGCGCACAAAATGTACTGTTTGATAATCTTTATGCTTATATGAGTTATATTTTTCCTGATACAACTCTGTTTTTCGCACTTATGGCAGCTTTGTATTTTATTCCTATGCTTGTTGCATGTAGAAAGATGTTTCCTTCTAATACTATGATTGTATTTTTAGTATGTTTAGCTGCATTTTCCACATTTTCTTATGGAACTAATGGTATTAAGGCCGGCGTTGCTAGTTCGTTCTTTTTAGTAGCATTGGCGTACAGGGATAAAATGTGGGTTTCAATACTGTTTTTGTTGTTATCGTGGGGATTTCATCATTCGATGCAAATGCCTGTTGTTGCTTATATTTTAACTATGGTATTTAAGAAGAAAGAATGGTATTTTTATGGATGGTTATTTTGTTTGGCAATGGCAGTTCTGCATATATCATTTTTCCAGACTCTGTTTGCTGATTTTTCGGATGAGTCAGGAGCTGCTTATTTGACTTCTAATTCTAATAATGCATGGGGAGGTTGTGGGGGCTTTAGAATGGATTTCGTTGTATATTCTGCTATGCCAATTCTCATTGGTTACTATGTGAAGTATAAATATAAGTTGAAGGATAAACTTTATGATATTATGTTGAATATATATCTGACATGTAATGGTGTCTGGATGCTTTGTATGTATGCTGAATTTACCAATCGCATTGCATATCTTTCGTGGTTTATGTATCCGATAATACTTATTTATCCTTGTTATGCAATAGCGGATAAAAAACATCCATTAGTGCGTATGCGTAAGTATATTGTGATGGTACATCTGGTATTTACGTTATTTATGTCATTTGTTTATTATGCTTGATATTATACCTAAAATAATTCATTATTGTTGGTTTGGTGGTAATCCATTACCAAAAGATGCTTTAGAATGCATAGCTTCATGGAGAAAGTATTTGCCTGATTATGAGATCAAGGAATGGAATGAGAGTAATTTTGATGTGAATTGCTGTCCGTATGTTAAGCAGGCTTATGAGGCCAAGAAATATGCCTTTGTGAGTGACTATGTCCGTTTTTTTGTGCTGTTCAAAGAGGGTGGGCTATATTTTGATACTGATGTTGAGATTATAAAAGATATGAATCATATTATTGCTGTAGGCAACTTTATGGCGTTTGAGAAAAGTTTTGCTACTCAACAGCAGGATAGAGGTGAATTTTGTACTGAACTTCTTGGGGTAGCTCCGGGACTAGGATTAGGTGTAAGACCTGGTCTCGAGATTATTGGTGAACTTTTGGACTTATATAATGCCAGGGAAAATTTTGCAATTGCTGATGGTACCGTAGTGGATTATACTACGGAGATTTTGAAAAGGCATGGAATGGTTAATGAACATCGGTTTCAGAAAGTAGCGGACGTGAATATCTATCCGGCGGATTATTTTTGTCCTATGGATTCTACAACGGGGATTATAACAAAGACAAAGAATACTGTTGCCATTCACCATTATTCGTGTTCTTGGATTGATCACAATACAATGAGTTGGCGTATACATGTACTGAAGAATAAGTTGATTGCTATATTTGGTGAAAGGTGGATTATGAAAATCAGTCAATTGTTAAGAAGATAATATTATGAGAGATTTACCACGCATAACTGTAATTATGGGTATCTATAACTGTGCTGACACTCTTGTGGAGGCATTGAAGTCTTTGGAATCTCAGACATATAAAAATTTCAAGGTTGTTCTGTGTGATGATGGTTCTAAAGATGATACTCTGCAGGTGGCTTTGCGATGGGCGGAAGAACATCCAAATTACCTGGTTATTCAGAACGAACATAATATTAAGCTTGCTGCAACACTGAATCATTGCCTTGGTTATGTAGATACAGAGTATGTGGCTCGTATGGACGGAGATGATATCTCATTGCCAACTCGTTTTGAAAAGGAAATCGCTTTTTTGGATGCACATCCGGAAATTAGTTCGATAAATTCCCATCTGACTTTAAAATACCGGACCGATCAACAGTTGATAGATACTTTGAACCGGGAAACTAAAATGCACTGACACTGTTTTGTAATATGCCACATTTTGACGAACGTGGTATCTGGCGTGAAGGTAAGGCAATCGAATATCCTCAAAACTGTGATTTTAAGGATTGTGCACCATTCTGTCATGCTCCTTGTATGGTTAGGAAATCAGCGTACGATTTGGTAAATGGATATACAACTGATGAAAAAGTTGAACGGGCGGAGGATTATTATCTTTGGTATAAAATGTATCGTGCCGGATTAAAGGGATATAATATTCAGGAGATACTTTACATGATGCGTGATGATAAGAATGCTATAGCTCGACGTAAAGTTAAAGATCGTTTGAGAGGAGTAAAGATGCATTGGGAAATTCTTAGGGGATTGAATATTAAGTATCCTTATTTGATAATCTTGAAGGGTGTGTCTAAGATATTGGTTCCACCATTTTTGATTCCCACATTAAGAAAATTGAAGAAATAGTCAAGTAGTTAATTTGTCAATATATGCGTATGCCAAGTCTATTAATATAAGCTATACAATATGGGAGAACCAAAAGTAACAGTTGTAATACCTGTATATAATGTTGCTACTTATATAGAAAAGTGCGCAACATCATTGTTTGAGCAAACACTTGATAGTTTAGAAATTTTGTTTGTAGATGATTGCAGCCCTGATCATTCAGTAGAAATTATAAAGAAAACTCTTAAAAAATATCCGGAGCGAAATTCGTTGACGCGAATTATTAGGATGCCGTCTAACAGCGGCCTGGCCGCTGTTAGACGGCAGGGGATAATTGAGGCTACAGGACAATATATAATTCATTGCGATGGGGACGATTGGGTGGATTCTGATTTATATGAAATCATGTATAATAAGGCTGTTAAAGATAATGCAGATGTAGTAGGATGTGGCTTTATATATGAGAATCAGAAAGGCTTTGAAGTCTATGAAAAAGAATTACCCAATATAGACGGTAAATCATTGTTGCGCTCTTGGTATAAATCAACTTATCATATGTCTACATGTAACAAGTTAGTACGTCGTAGTATATATACGAAGTATGGCATTTTGCCATGGGCTGAATTGAATATGTGGGAAGATAACGGCTTGTTGACACGTGTGTTTTATTATGCAAAGACTATTGTATATGTGAATGATTGTTATTATCATTATAACCGTTGTAATATGAAAGCTATGACCTCAGGTTATGGAATCAAACAGGTAGAACAGATGATAAGCATTGCAGAGCATTTAACTGATTTTTTTGAGTCTAAGCCTGACGCTAAGGATTTTGATAAAACTGTAAAAGCTTTCCGGTTTTTGGCTAGAATAAATCTTGTGACGGACAGTTTTGCTAATTTACGTCGATATAATAATACTTTCAAAGGTTCAGAAACTATTATTCATGAACTCGATCTGAATGCATTTTCGGCAAAAGGTCGCTTTCGCTTCCGTATGGTGAAGTATCATTTAGGATGGCTTTTTGTGTTAATGTTCAAAATAAAAAAAATCTTATACAGATAAGAATGGATAAGCCTAAAATAATCCGTGCGTGCACAGTTCCTCAGTCATTGGGTTTTGTAAAAGGTATGTTATCTGATCTTCAGGAAAAGTATGAGGTAGTGTTGCTTTCATCATCTGGTCCAGAGTGGAAAGAAATACATCGGTCATATCCTGATGTGAAATGTCTTGAGCTGAATATGGAGCGTCATATATCCCTTGTGAAAGATATAAAGTCATTGTGGCGGATGTGGCGTACATTTCGTAAGGAGAAGCCACGAATGGTACACTCCATGACTCCCAAGGCCGGATTACTTTGTATGGTGGCGTCTTGGATGGCTGGTGTACCTGTGCGT
>OHSP01000571.1_pt1 | contig 18560 bp, 9 predicted proteins | sample 1578711 | NCBI WGS metagenome assembly OHSP01 (sample SAMEA3879584, study PRJEB24766) | human gut metagenome | biome: human-associated habitat; feature: feces | place: USA | collected 1985/1987
TGGCAAAGTTTATCTCCGCCATGATGTTCCCCGATGCAAGAGAACAGGAACAGGCGTTGAGCGGCTTGTCCCGTTGGCTGTCTTCTTCGTTACGCTATACCTCCGGAACAATTGGCGGTATAAAAGTGGATGGGACTACTTTCCATCACGGAGGTTTTTATCCCGGCTATACCACCGGAGTATTGGCAACAGTAGGAGAATTCATCGCTTTCACGAATGGAACGAGTTTCGAGTTGACGGAAGAAGCCCGCCAGCATATAAAGTCTGCTTTTATCGCCATGCGTAATTATTGTAATCTTTATGAATGGGGAATCGGTATCAGTGGACGTCATCCTTTCGGTGGAAAGATGGGTAGTGATGATATTGAAGCGTTTGCTAATATTGCTCTGTCTGGTGACTTGTCCGGTCAAGGGAATGCGTTCGACCGTAATTTGGCTGCTGATTATTTGCGCTTGGTACATGGCAAAGATACTCCGAATGCACGTTTCTTTAAGAAAGAGGGTGTCAAGGCAGCTCAAGCTCCACAAGGATTCTTTGTTTACAACTATGGTTCAGCGGGAATATTCCGTCGTGCGGATTGGATGGTGACATTGAAAGGATATACAACTGATGTCTGGGGAGCCGAGATTTATGCGAAAGATAATCGCTACGGGCGTTATCAGAGTTATGGCTCTGTGCAGATTATGGGTAAAGGGAATCCTGTTTCCCGTGCCGGAAGTGGTTTTGTGCAGGAAGGATGGGACTGGAATCGTTTACCGGGTACGACTACCATTCATTTACCCTTTGAGCTGCTTGATAGTCCGTTGAAGGGAACTACTATGGCGCGTTCCAAAGAGAACTTCTCCGGAAGTACTTCTTTGGACGGTAAAAACGGAATGTTCGCTATGAAGTTGATGGAACGTGATTATGAGAACTTTACGCCCGACTTTGTAGCCCGTAAGTCTGTTTTCTGTTTCGATAACAGAATGGTTTGCCTGGGAACGGGTATCACGAACAGTAATACTGAGTACCCAACGGAAACTACCCTTTTTCAGACGAAATATAATGGTAAAGACAGTAAGGTGGGAGATGATGGCTATTGGCTGCATGATGGTTATGATAATTATTATCATGTAGTAGACGGAGCAGTCCGTTCGCAAGTGGCGGAACAGGAATCGCGCCATGAGAAGACCCGAACGGTGACGAAAGGAAAATTCTCTTCTGCCTGGATAGCACATGGCAAGGCTCCGAAAGATGGAACATACGAATATATGATTCTTATACAACCTTCTTCTTCCGATTTGGAGGAACTTCGTAAGACCCTGCCATATAAAGTCTTGCAACGTGATCAAACAGCTCACGTTGTTTATGATAAGGGAACGGGTATTACGGGTTATGCTGCTTTTGAAACCTATCAATCTGCAAATGACAAAGTGGTTGCTTCCATTCCGGCCGAAACGATGGTGATGGTTGCACAAGAGTCGGACAAGAGTATTCGCCTGAGCGTATGTGATCCTAACTTAAACATAGAAGAGAAAACATATACAACGAAAGAGCCTAGCCGCCCCATTCGTAAAGAGATATGCCTTAAGGGGCGTTGGACGCTAAAGAGTCCGATGGAAAATGTAACATTGCGGCAACAGGGAGAAAATACCGTATTGACAGTGATTTGCCAACATGGGCAACCTGTTGAGATGCTCATGGAAAATAAGTGATTAGTGAATATTAAGAAAGGGTATTAGTTGCTTTAGTTTCTATGAAAGAAGAGAAGACCGGTTCGTGGTGGACCGGTCTTCTGTATTTTTTATTTATTCAATCTCCATTCGAAACCATCTTTGGTATCTTTGATTTCGAACCCGAGTGCTGTCAGCGTGTTGCGAATCTCGTCGGATGTCGCCCAGTCTTTATTGGCTTTTGCTTTCATACGTTGTTCCAGCAGCATATCTACTACTTTCCCGTATGCCGCCTCACGGCCATCGGAAGAACCTTTCTCCTCTTTCAATCCCATAATGTCAAAACTGAACAGATGGAAAGTCTCTTTCAGATCTTTCAAGTCTTCGGCAGAGATTGTGGCATTGCCGGCAATGATATTATTTATGATACGGGCACCTTCGAAAAGTTGTGCGATGACGATAGGAGTGTTCAAATCGTCATTCATTGCTTCGTAGCATTTGGCACGTAGTTCTTTAACGTTGATTCCTTCTGAAGTAGTGGCGGCTGGAGTTATTTTCTCCAATGCGTCGATGGCTTCCATCAGGCGTTGTAATCCTTTTTCAGATGCTTGCAATGCTTCGTTGCTGAAGTCCACCGTACTGCGGTAGTGCGCTTGCAGAATAAAGAAACGGATAGTCATGGGCGTATAGGCTTGCGCCAACAACTTATGGGTACCGTTGAAAAACTCATCCAACGTGATAAAGTTGCCGAGTGATTTGCCCATCTTTGTTCCGTTGATGGTAATCATGTTGTTGTGCATCCAATAGTGAACCATATCGTCCCCCTGAGAAGCGACCGACTGTGCAATTTCACATTCGTGGTGAGGGAAAACCAAATCCATTCCTCCTCCGTGAATATCGAAGTGTTCGCCTAGGTATTTGCGTCCCATAGCGGTACATTCGGCGTGCCATCCGGGGAAACCGTCGCTCCATGGAGACGGCCAGCGCATGATATGTTCAGGTTGTGCTTTTTTCCAAAGGGCGAAGTCGGCGGGATTGCGTTTTTCGCTTTGTCCGTCGAGGTCACGGGTGGTATTCAATACGTCGTCCAAATTACGTCCGGAAAGTTTTCCGTAATGGTGATCTTTGTTGTATTTGGCTACATCGAAATAAACGGAGCCTTCGCTTTCATAGGCGTATCCGGCATCCAAAATCTTCTGTACCAGTTGGATTTGTTCAATGATATGTCCTGAAGCATGTGGTTCGATGCTCGGAGAAAGTACATTCAGTGCTTCCATTGCTTTATGATAGCGGTTCAGGAAATATTGAACAACCTCCATTGGTTCCAACTCTTCCAGACGTGCTTTCTTGGCAATCTTGTCTTCTCCGTCATCGGCATCATGTTCCAGATGACCTACATCGGTAATATTTCGTACGTAGCGTACTTTATATCCTAGGTGGGTGAGATAGCGGAATAACACATCGAAGGTTATAGACGGGCGGGCGTGTCCTAAATGGGCATCTCCGTAAACAGTCGGTCCGCACACATACATGCCTACATGAGGTGCATGAAGCGGTACGAACAACTCTTTCTTTCTATCTAAGGTGTTGTAAATGGTAAGTTGATGTTCCATAACATTTTATATTTGTTTTATTGGAACTGCAAAGTTAGTATAAAATCTGAATATGCGCTCTATCTTTGATGAGTTGATTTTAGCTCTTGAGCTGTTTTACTGGTAATATTATTAGTTTCCCGGTATGAAACTAAAAGTTTCACACCGGGGAACCAATGGTTTCATTACGGGAAACCAAAGGTTTCTCACCGAGAAACTAAAATTTTGTCGGCATGAAAGTAAATGTTTGGTTATTGTTGACTGCAAAACTTATCAATAGCTTCTGCTACACCGTCTTCTTCGTTGCTTAGAGTGATGTAATTTGCTGCTTTTTTTACAGGTTCTTGTGCATTTCCCATAGCAATTCCCAGTCCTGCAAACTTAATCATGGATAAGTCATTATAGCCATCTCCCATTGCTATGACTTCTTCTCGTGCTACTCCTATTTCTTTCAATAAGACAGCAAGAGAAAGAGCTTTGTCAATTCCTTGCGGAACTAATTCGAGGAAATAGGGTTCTGAACGGAAAACGTTAATATGTCCTTGTAGCCGGAGACTAAGTTCTGCTTCAAGCGGAATGAGTTTATCTGCGTCTCCCACGATGAGGCATTTGGCTACAGGAAGCGTGATCTCTGTGAGGAAGTCGTTTGTTTCCCGTACTGCCATTTTATTGAGAAAGGCCTCTTTCTGTACGTATGGGTCTTGAGAGTTTTCTGTTATTATATCTGCTCCGTCATAGGTTAATATACTTAGTTGGTGGGTACGGGCACATTCATAGAGCATCGGAACAACTTCATTAGGTAACACATTTTCATATACCATCTCTTTTGTTTCCCAATTGATAATTTCACCTCCGTTATAGGAGAGGATGAAACCTCCGAATTCATTCATCCGTAATTCGTTGGCTAATGGTACAATACCATAAGTAGGTCGTCCGGAAGCTAATACGAGTCGTATTCCTTGCTCTTGTATACGTATTAGAGTTTCCCTGTTGCGGGGAGTGATTTCTTTTTTAGAATTGGTGAGTGTGCCGTCAAGGTCGAGCACGATAAGTTTGTATTTCATGTAGCGTTGTTTTGGGTGCAAAGATAGATTAAAAAAGTTTTTCCGCAAGGTGGTGGGGGAAAAGATGTGGCTTTAGCTAAGCCAGCCATCGTTTGTTCAACTTGGCAGATGTTTTTGTAAAGTATTGAATATTAATAAAGGAGCTTCAGATCTGAGTCGTCGTGCTGTCATGCATCAGATGCAGGGACTTTCTTTTTGAACCAGACTCGTATTTTTCGGATGTAGTAGCTTCTCCTGTTTCTGATTTCTTGATTGATGATATGACATTTAGATAAATAAAAGCCGCATAACTTTCGTTATGCGGCTTTTATTATTAAACTGGTAAAAGAGTTTTATTCAATTGTTGCTCCATAACCAGCTACATCGCTAGCTAATGTAAATATACCATTTACATAATCATATTGAGTAATAGGAGCTGTTGCGTGCTTGGTTATGTTATTACCGCTTGTTGGTTCTTTAACTAAAGAACTTGTATGATAATAATTCCAATTTTTGGTTAAGCCATATACGATATTGTCGGTTACATCTATTTGAGGTGTGCAACTTTCTAAGAAAGAATAATAGTAGGAACCGAATTCTGCTTCCGGACTTACGTCAAAGATATTCTTGCTTATAGTCAATGATGTTCCTTTTTGATATCTGAAGAATATATTGCTACCTATCATGTTGACAAAAGTATTATTTATAATTTCGGCAGAAAGTACACCATCTGATAAAGGTATATTACCAGTAGCCCAGTTTAATATTTGCACGCCTTCTTGAGGTGTCTGGCTATACACTATATTGTTCTTGAAGTTGAAAGTTTTATAATCTCCTAAATTGAAGCCTTTATATATATTTATCAAGGCAATTTTGATAGCATTAACTTCAATACGAGTGTCTTGAACAGAGATGTTGTCTATACCAAAGTAAGTCTTTTGTGCTGCATCGTAATAAATTGGTTTCAAGACATTCGCAATCAGACAGTTGTCAATGCAGATGTCAGTAAAGTCTCCCTTGCTGATAACGCCTGCATTATTTATAAAATAACCAGCATTGCTACCTCCATTGAGATCACTTAAATCTATTTTTATATTCTTAAAAAGTAGCTTTCCTTTGCATGATTTCCAGCAATTAATAGGACGAAGTGTTACTTGCTCGTCATCATATCGACCGATGATAATAACATCATTGCTGATTGATTTTACTCCGGTTGTGGTAAAATTGTGTGCTGTACCTGTGAGGAACAGTATAACAGGTTTACTCATTGTAGCACTAAAGTAAGTGTCAAGTGCCACATCGGCATCTGTTGCATCCAATATTTGTATGTCAGCATCTGAATAAATTTGGTTGTTGATGGTGATGCCGCCGATAGTAATGTCTTTACCATGATCAAAATCGGCTTTATAATCCGTACGATTCTTAATACTAACCTGAATCTTTGCAATCATAGCATACTTTCCACTTGTTGCCAATATCGCAATATCAGTACTGTTATCAGCTGTTGCACGAGTCATCATCTTTGCGCTTGATGCAGGGGCAGTAACAATCAATACATTTTCTTTTCCAGCTTCCTTAGAGAATTTAGCACTCCATCCTTCTGGAGCAGTAATCATTGTATTTTTTACTCCTCTCATGGTCATGGTAAATTCTTTCGTTTCACCTGCAGAAAACTCTTGTATTTGTTCTAAATCTTCAGCCGCAAAACTACATTCAAAGTCGCTGATGATAGGGATACGTATGGTTGGAGCATCCTCACCCGCAAGTACTAAGACCAGTTCGTTGTTTTCTACTGTTACACTCTTGAAGTTTTTGTCTTCTGCCGGAGCGGAACCGTCACCAGTTGCGCTGACTTTGTCAGTAGTTCCTTCTTTGTATATATATTCATAGTTTTTTCCTTCATCATAGCTAACCTGCCAGTAGCCTTCACTATCTACATTAAATGTAGGAGTCTTGCCACTCTCTCCATTAGCTTTCACAGGTTGTCCGTTTACAGTCAGACGCTCCGGAGTTTCATTTTTGTTGTAAAGAACAGTCCAGTAGCCTTCTGAATCGATACCGATAATAGGGCATAACAGGTTATTATCGTTTTTCATATATAGATTTACTGTTTTTCCATTGCTCAAAGTGAGTGTGTAGGAATCAGACTTTTCCTCTATATTAGTAATAAATGTTCCTTCATTATAAAGTTCGCGAAGAGCTTCTGTGTTACTATTTATATCACGTACTTGTGTCTCGAGTGCGGTAACGCGCTTTTTCAGTGCGTCTACATCATCTTCCAAATCGTCAATGTTGGTACATGCTACCAGGCATACAGCCAATAACATGAACATACTCCATACTTTTTTCATGATTATATTGTTTTAAAGTTATTATTTTAAAGAGGATAGCCAGGAAGGAACATATCCCAAACGTTTACGTAATTGAGCCTCATAGAGTGAATATGGTTCCACAGCAGTTCCGTTACTTTCGAGTCGCTTCATTTGAGTAGCATCAAAATCTAAAGGACTTCCGTGGAAACCGACAATGATAGGAGGCATAAATTTCCACCAAAAGCCGTTACTATCCCACCAGGTAAATTTACCTTCTGTATCGATGTCCTGATCTGTTTGTACATTTGTTGCATAGAAATTCCATATTGTCAGATTCTCCATGTGATTTGGCATTTGAGCAGAGTCTCCTCCTTGTCTCCAATGCATGAAACCGCCAGTACAGCAGTCAATTAATGTTGCACGTGGCTGTGTGGCATGTGATTCAAAGCAAGAATCATCTCCCCATTTCACATTCCATATTACAGCACCCATGCTTTGCTTTGAAACACCGCAAGCGTGATATTGACCAACGTTTGTTTTATATTCCATCAATGTGCTTTCACCTTCTCCTTTTCTAAGTGTGTAGCCATTGCTGCTTTCAGTTACTTTTCCAATAAAGATACGGGAAGAAGCTTGCGAGCGGATAGAAGCATGTCCACGATTACCACCAATAGTGATGTCATAAGCAGAACAATTGGCAGAACTTGTGATTGACATGGCTTCACTAACACTTTCAAAATTAACCCGGCGCATCCATGAATTGGTCAGACGTACAAAATCGATAAGCTTAAAACCACCGTCATCTATGTCAGAGCCGTGATGAATAAACTTCTCTTTGGCATGTCCTTTAAATGTAAGGTCTTCTACGCCAACATTGGCATAATTGGCGAATTTATGTACATTCCATCCCCAATCTTTATTAATAGCATGCATGATGGGTTCTTTAAAGGTAATACTGTTACCACTAATCTTTTCAATCTGATGGTATTCGAATATTTGAATACCATTTGTTTTGATATTGGGAGTAATGCCTTGTTGTACCTTAATATCTTGCCATTGATAAGGCGATAGTTCGGAATTAATAACATCATTATCCGTGTTTCCCAACTTGGGGGTTCCCAGTACGAGACATACCCAACTGCCCGCACTTACTCCTGTTAAACTGGCCGTTATGGTTTTGCTGCCTATGGGAGCGTCTTCAGTGATAGCACCAATTGATTCTCCTAATCCTGTATTATGTTTGAACTCCATCATAACAGGAGCATTCCACATTTCCTCAGTAGGTTTGGGAGAATTATTTGCAGCAGTCATTTCGAGTGTTGTTTTGTTTCTTCCGGCTCCTTTTAAAACAATATCACTCATCGATATACGAATCCTGCGATCCTTAGAATCCTCATCTTGTAGAATATAATTCCCTTCTGGGAAGTAGATAATAGCTTTAGCGTTTTCCTTAATATATCGATCTGTCATATTATTGAGATCTTCTTGCTTTGTTTCTCTTGCTATTTCTTCCAGTACCTTCATGAAAGCTGCTCTGTCAGATTTGCCGTCGTTGGGGATAGCCCCATATTGGGGATCTGTAACATCGTATACTTTATATCCTTGTGCTATTAATGTTTCTATTTCAGGAGGAGCTATTTCACCATGTTTATATCCGGCGTATGAAAAGTCCAATAATACATTTTGTTGATCTGCGTTTACAAATTGTTGCCAGGCTTTTGCTCCGGTTTCATTGGAAAGTTGTTTCACTTCAATAGAAACAATACGGATATAATTCTTTGATGAAGTAAGTACAATCTTAATTGTTTCTTCTACGTCTTTTACAACAGTTGCTTGTGGTGTGATAGTTAATAAGTTCTCGGATAAAAGAACATCCCATCCTTTAGGAGCTTGTATTGCAGCTTGTTGCACGTCATTCTGTTCTACTTTATACTCTTTATGGCTTTCATTGGGGGCAAAAACTTGCACAGCTTGTTCACTTTCAGCGTCATTGAGACCATAAATGATCAGTCCGAAGCTGTCGTCTACTGGGAAAGTATATGTTTTTTCACCATCAGCCAGGGTGAATGAGAAAGTATGGTTTGCTTCATTATATTCTACCTTGCTGAATATGCTGGTTCCTCCCTGACTTCCACCTTCGGCCTTAGTTCCTAAGCTTGTATATGTTTGTCCATTATCGTAGCTCACTTGCCAATATCCACTGGAAGATACGCTGATTAATGGAGTTGCCACCACATTGCCTTCTCCATCACGGGGCCAGGCTGATATTTTCTCTCCATCGGCTCCTGGCAGATATTTGAAATCTGTATCATTACTTGTTTTATATATCCAGTAGCCTTCTTCGTCTACGGAAAATTCAGGGACAGACGCTTGTACTGCTTCACTCTCCATGACTTTAATGCTTGTTCCGTCACTAAGTTCCAGCAAATATCCTAAGCCATCTTTAGTCGGAGTAATTCCGATAATGATTTTGTTTTTTTGCATAAGGGCTTGCAGACTGGCAAATGAAGTATTCAGTCCTTCCGTTGCTTTTTCCAAAGCAGCGACACGGTCTTTCAGAGAATTGATGTCTGCTTCCAGGTCGTCTGTTTTTTGGCATGATTGCATGATTGCCAACATGCTGCAAATACCAAATAGTAATAGGTAGGTAATGCTCCTGTTTTTCATACATTTATTATTTCGGGTTATTTATAATTTTCACAGTGGCAAAGATAACCGGATAAAATAAGAGTATATGGATAAAAAAATTCAGGAATACGATGAAATAATACATTTTACACACCTCTGTGATAGATTGAGGCTTTATGTATTATTAGAGCAGGTCTACCCATTGCTCATTGCTTAATATAGGCAATGACTCACTGTCGGCAACAAATGTTTCCGCCAGTTTTCGTTTCTCATCTTGCAGATGCAGAATCTTTTCCTCAATGCTGTTTTGTGTAATGAAGCGATAGGCAATCACCTGCTTATCCTGACCGATACGATGGGCACGGGCGATGGCTTGCGATTCGGCGGCAGGATTCCACCAGGGATCTATGATAAATACATAGTCGGCTTGTGTAAGATTGAGTCCCACACCCCCTGCTTTTAGTGAAATAAGGAATGCCTGAACATCTTTTTGCTCGGTGAAATGGGCGATTTCGGAAGGCCGGTTGTTGGTTGCTCCTGTTAATAGGGCATATTTCCAGCCTCGTTCTCGGAAAGCTTCAGCCAAGACCTCCAGATGTTTGACGAATGAAGAGAAAATTAGGACTTTGTGTCCTTCGCTTTGTAATGTATCGAATGTTTCGATTATCTGTGCGGTTTTTCCGGATGTTCCGGTATAATCAGGAAGAATGAGTTGCGGATGACAAGAGAGTTGTCGTAAACGCAAAATGCCATTTAGTACACTAAATGAATGGAGCCTGTTCGTACTTTGAGGGTGCTGGAGAAGTATGTTTCGCAAGCTGTTTTTCTCCTGTTCGTAACACGTGTTCTGCTCTTCAGTCATGTCGCAGTAGATTGTTTCTTCCGTAAGTTCAGGAAGTTCCGGAGCTACCTCTTTCTTGCTTCTGCGGAGGATGAATGGGGCAGTCAGTTGTTGCAACTGCACTCGTACGCGTTCGTTTCCCTGGCGAATCGGCATTATGAACTGCTTTTGGAAAGCACTTTCCGTGCCCAGTAAGTCCGGTTGTATAAAATGAAATTGAGCCCACAGGTCCTTTAATGAGTTTTCGATAGGAGTACCTGTTAGTGCGAGTCGGTGTTTGCTTTGCAGTTGAATTGCCGACCGGAAGGTGAGCGATTCGCTATTCTTGATATTCTGGCTTTCATCGAGCACGACATATTCGAAACGGTAGGAAGAGAGTATATCAATGTTATTTCTCATCATGCCATACGTAGTAAAGATCAAGTGAAAATGACCGAAGAATTTTTCCGGACGTTTCTTGTCTATAGCCACGGTGTTGTTGTATTCCATCATTGAGAGCCCTGTAAAGCGCTTGGCTTCCCGTCGCCAGTTGTGAAGTAGCGATGTGGGGACTACAATTAGGGTAGCGGGTTGTTTGGGAGCGGATGGCTTATATATGTACTGTAGCAGGGTAAGAGTCTGAAGAGTCTTCCCGAGTCCCATGTCATCTGCCAGGCATCCGCCAAATCCTTGTTTATGGAGGTGTACCATCCACGAGAATCCTTTCTGCTGATAGGGGCGTAACGTTGCTTTAAGCGTTCTTGGTACGGCAACGTTATGTATTTGCTGCTTCACGGGGAATTTTTTCACTCCATCCTCACCCAAAGCTGTCTGTACGGCACCTATAAATGCATGTTTCAACCGAATTCCTTTTTCTGTTTGTACTCCCATCTCCAGTAAGTTCGCATATTTGCTGAACCACTCTTCAGGCAGGAGAATCATACGCCCGTCAGGTAGCAGATATTCCCGCTTTTCTTCGAGGATATGTTTGCGGAAACGTGAAAAAGGAATGCGCAGATTACCGATAACAACAGTGATGTGCAGTTCGAACCAGTCAACCTCATCGTCGCAGCTTTGCTCGATGCGTATCTCATCCAGACAATATAATGCATTCCCTACATTACTGGTAAGGTGAAAGGATTGCTGCAACATCTCCCGATGATTGTTGATCCATTCGACAATTGTCTTTTCCGGAGCTTTGGCGGATAGTTGGAAGTGTGTGGCATTGAGTTGTTGCAGACCGGCATTCGTTAAGAGTTGGACTGCTTGTTCTTCCACTGTAATATTACGCGGGAAAAAGCCGATTTCACCGGATGTTTTCCGATAAATGATTTTCTTCATTTCATTAGCACTATCTGGTGCAAATGTCTGGTCTCCATAGCGGAAGACAAGTTGCAATGCTTGTCCGTTGTATGTGGCATCTTCGAATGAGAGAACAGCTTCACAGGCACATTCTTCTTCAGTAATATTCAAACCGTGAGTCTCGATATCGTGATAACGTGCAATTGGAATAACGATGTTGTCTATGTATTTTTCAATCTGCAAAGCGTCTACGCTAATCGATCTTTTCTTTGTGAAAGGTAAGATACGTGCGCTTTCAATGTGTGGAAAGAAATATAACTCCATTCCCAATAATAGAGTGGCCGGCGAGGAGGTCAGTACAACTACCGGTTTTAACTCACTCAAAGAGAACGGTTGCCCTTCATAATAACACTGCAACTGATAACGGAACGTTTTACTGTCAACATGAAACGTTACGCGAATTTCTACGTCGTGAGGGTTGATATGATAAATATGATGGGCGTATAAGATTTTGCTACCGGCTTGTTTCTGATAAAAAGGCAGTCCGTTTTCCCGTATCAACGCCAGCATCTCCAACAGCTTCTTTTCGATGAACGGGCGAATATTATTTTTAATTCGTTCCGGATCTTCGGATAGCTTATGTAGAAAGCGTGATACTGTTTTTTCACGGGAGTAGAGGCCCATCAGATACTTTTCTGTATAGTATGAAGCGATATCGATAGCTTGTCTTTCCGCTTCGCTCATTATGCTCATAGCTTCCGGAGAGGCGTGAAACGCTTGCTCCACTAATTGCAAGGTGCCATCGTTCAGCCTTTCCGCAATATACGGAATCAGTAATATGCCGAGTATCGGATGCTCTGTGAAAACGATTATAACTTGTCCGTTAGTTGGTCTCTCTTTCATTCTCTTTTAGGCTTTAACTGACAAAGATACGGGAAAATACTTAATTTTGCAGCATGATAGAGGAAAACAAACGCGTATTGCTTGGAATGAGTGGCGGTACAGATAGCTCTGTTGCTGCTATGCGATTGCTGGAAGCCGGTTATGAAGTAATCGGGGTAACCTTTCGTTTTTATGAATTGAATGGTTCGACAGAATACCTAGAAGATGCTCGTAATTTGGCAGAACGTTTAGGAATACGGCATATAACATACGATGCCCGTGAAATATTTGCCCGGCAGATTATTGAATATTTTGTGCAGGAATACCTGGCAGGACGTACTCCGGTCCCCTGTACCTTGTGCAATAATTATCTGAAATGGCCTTTGCTTGCTAAGATTGCCGATGAAATGGGAATTTTTTATATTGCTACCGGACACTATGCGCAGAATATACAACTAAATGAAACCTTTTATATAACGTACGCCGCCGATTCGGATAAGGATCAAACCTTCTTCTTATGGGGATTGAAACAGGATATTCTTAATAGGATGCTGTTGCCGATGGGCGATATTACGAAAGCTGAAGCCCGTGCCTGGGCTGCTGAACATGGTTTTCGAAAGGTGGCAACCAAAAAGGATAGTATTGGTGTCTGTTTTTGCCCGATGGACTATCGGACCTTTTTAAAAGACTGGTTGGTCAGAAATGGTCAGATGTCGGTCAGTAATAGTGAGGCATCAATCAACAATAGTCAGACATCGGGCAGCGATAAACAGACCTGGTCTGACAGAATCAGAAGAGGAAGATTTGTCGATGAAAAGGGAAATTTTATTGCCTGGCATGAAGGCTATCCCTTTTATACTATTGGGCAGAGACGCGGTTTGGGCATTCATCTGAATCGTCCTGTATTTGTGAAAGAGATTGATCCTGAAAAGAATGAAGTGATGTTGGCTTCTCTTTCATCGTTGGAAAAAACAGAAATGTGGTTGAAAGATTGGAATCTTGTAAATCAGGAGCGTACTTTAGATCGCTCTGACATAATTGTGAAGATACGCTATCGCAAGCAGGAAAACCATGGCACGATTACCGTCACATCGGATCATTTATTGCACGTGCAGCTTCATGAACCATTAACAGCCATTGCTCCCGGACAGGCTGCTGCATTCTATGGAGACGGATTGCTACTAGGAGGAGGAATCATAGTCAACGCCCGTTAATCTTACATATTGGGAAGATGAACGCTCTGACGCAAGTTTTTTAAAACAAAACTTAGCTTGCTAATCGACATAACTAAGGCACGGATTACACGAATAAACAAGGAAAGAGAATAAACTTATCCATGTAATTCGTGTAATCCGTGCCTGAAAGAAATCGGAGAGTTGTTTTGACGCTCTCTCCTTATACAAGTAACCTCTGTAATGGAAAAAAAAAACTTGTAGTGGTTATGTTTTGGTTTTTGGTTATTCTTCCGGATGAGCGCTATTATTCAGCACCAGCATTGCTTCTATATATTCGCGTGTATTGCTTAATCTGGGTACTTTGTGTTGTCCTCCCAGTTTTCCTTTCTGTGCCAGCCAGTCATGGAACAATCCCTGACGGGCTACGATCACTTCCAATGGTTGCAAAGCGATATCTTTCCATCGTTTGGCTTCATAGTCAGAGTTAACCTCTTTCAGCGTAGCGTCAAGTATCGAAGCGAACTTTTCTACGGAATCCGGCATTTTGGCAAATTCTATTAGCCACTGGTGCCTGCATTTTGCGTTCTCATCCATAAACACCGGTGCTGCAGAGTATTCGCAAACTTGTGCTCCGGTCTCGGCGCAAGCTTTTGCCAATCCTTTTTCAGCATTATCGATAATCAGCTCTTCACCAAATGCATTGATGAAATGCTTCGTTCTTCCCGTGATGACAAACTTATAGGGATTCTTGCTGGTAAACTTCACAGTATCACCAATCATGTATCTCCACAGACCACAGGAAGTAGAAATAACCATTGCATAGTTCTTGTTGAGCTCGACTTCTTCAAGACAATAAGCCCGTGGATTTTCTTTTCCCACTTCCTCCAACGGAACAAATTCGTAGAAAATTCCATAGTCGATCATTAATAACATGGCAGGATCGGAAAGGTCGTTCTGGGTTCCGAAATATCCTTCCGAAGCATTGTAGGTCTCTACATAATGCATTTTAGGTGTTGTAATCACCTGTTTATATTGCTCACGATACGGTGTGAAAGCCACTCCGCCATGGAAGAAAACTTCCAGATTGGGCCATACTTCTTCCAGTGCCTGCTTTCCTGTCTTTTCAAGGATACGTTTGATAAGTACCAGCATCCACGACGGCACACCGGATAGGCTTGTCACATTTACCGGAATAGTGCTGTTGGCGATTGCTTCTATCTTGGTTTCCCATTCGCTCATCAATGCAATTTTCTTGCTTGGTACGCGAATGAAATTGATAAGCGGATTTACGTTTTGAATCAGAATAGCGGATAAATCTCCTACTAAACTATGATTGGAATTGAGGTTCGGGCTATGGCTCCCTCCTAGAATCAGTCCCTTGCCGGAGAAAAAATGGCTATCCGGATTGATGCGGAAATAAAGAGCTGCTGCGTCTTTTCCTCCTCTGTAATGAATATCTTCCAGCGCTTCCTTGCTGACAGGAAGGAATTTACTTTTATCATTAGTCGTTCCGGAAGATTTTGCAAACCAGCGTATCTCCGATGGCCAAAGCAGATTCTGTTCCCCAGCTCGCAAACGTTCTACATAAGGCTTAATTTCTTCGTATGTCTGGATAGGAACACGTTTACGGAAATCTTCATAGTTACGGATAGAGGAATAATCGTACTTTCTTCCCCATTCTGTTTGAGCGGCCTGGCGTGTTAAGCGGCTTAACACACGATGCTGTATCTCACTAGCCTGACTAGCATATAGGTCTATCTGTTTTAAACGGGAATCGAAAGTCTTACTAATAATTTTTGTAATATTCATTTCTGCTTTAACATAATAATGTTTAGTCGTGCAAAAGTAACTTATTTATCTTTTTTTTCTATCTTTACCACGGAAATAATCGTTAAAAATTGACGACTTCCATATAAATCCCGAGTTTTAGACTAAAAAATGCGACAATGAGAATTGGAATCTTAACATCCGGCGGGGACTGTCCCGGTATTAATGCCACGATTCGTGGCGTGTGCAAAACTGCCATCAATTATTACGGGATGGAAGTAGTAGGTATTCACAGCGGTTTTCAGGGCTTGCTGACTAAAGATGTCGAATCTATTACAGACAAGTCGCTCTCCGGTTTGCTCAATCTGGGTGGAACGATGTTAGGAACCTCTCGTGAGAAGCCTTTCAAAAAAGGAGGCGTTGTTTCTGATGTTGACAAACCGTCTTTAATCCTTCAGAATATCCGGGAAATGGAACTCGACTGTGTCGTTTGTATCGGCGGAAATGGAACACAGAAGACAGCGGCGAAGTTTGCTGCGATGGGAGTGAATATCGTATCTGTTCCTAAAACCATTGATAATGATATTTGGGGCACAGATATTTCTTTCGGTTTTGACTCGGCAGTAAGTATTGCTACCGATGCCATCGACCGTTTACATTCCACCGCAAGTTCTCACAAAAGGGTGATGGTGATTGAAGTGATGGGGCACAAGGCGGGTTGGATTGCCTTGTATTCCGGTATGGCAGGAGGAGGGGATGTGATTCTTCTCCCTGAAATTGCTTATGACATTAAAAATATTGGTAATACGATTCTGGAAAGACTGAAAAAGGGCAAGCCTTATTCTATTGTAGTGGTAGCAGAAGGTATTAGGACAGACGGACGCAAACGGGCTGCTGAATATATTGCGCAGGAGATTGAATATGAAACTGGTATAGAAACTCGCGAAACAGTTCTGGGCTATATTCAGCGTGGTGGTTCGCCTACTCCTTTCGACCGCAATCTTTCTACCCGTATGGGCGGCCACGCGACAGAATTGATCGCCAAGGGTGAATTCGGGCGTATGGTAGCTTTAAAAGGGGACGATATTGCATCTATCCCTCTTGAAGAAGTTGCAGGAAAACTGAAATTAGTTACTGAAGATCACGATTTGGTGATTCAGGGGCGTCGCATGGGGATTTGCTTTGGCTAGTCTCCTCGGCTTCCATAGTAGGTTGTACCGTAGAAATTTCATTATCGGAGGTGTTTTCTTCTAAAACATTCTTCGGTTTTGTCTCGGGAATTACATTCAGTTCGGCTTCAAGTTCATTCTCAAATTCATTCTCAAGTTCAGTTGCCAATTCTGTTTCAGAGTTAGTTGCAAGTTCAACCTCCGGTTCTGTTGTAGTTGCTGAATGTTGTGCTTTGATCTCTTCGACAGTTGACATAAATACGGGTTCCTTTACTTTCTTTATAGCCATTTGGGCAGCATTCTGTTGAGACTCTTTTTTGGAATATCCCGTACCTGTTCCTGCCGGAAGTCCTTCAATGCGTACTTCAGTTTGGAAAACAGGGTTGCTGTCGTGATCGAGAAATTGCTCGATTAACTCAAAGGAAACCTCCATCTTATTTTTTTGGCTCCACTCAATAAGTTTGGATTTGAAGTTAACCTCTTTTCGGGATATTTTATCCAGGTCGATATAACGGTTGATGATCCGTTGTTCCATAAACTGTTTGCAGCGTTCATACCCCTGATCCAGATAAATAGCTCCGATAAATGCCTCAAAAGCATTTCCGTACATATAACTGTTGTGAGAAGAAGAGCGGGTGGAATACTTTATGAGTTTATCCAAGCCGATTTCAACGGCCAACTTATTCAAAGTCTCCCGTTGTACGATCTTAGAACGTGTGTTGGTCAGGAAACCTTCCCGTTTCCCTTCAAAACGTTTATAGACAATATCTCCTACGATGGCGTCGAGGATGGCGTCACCTAAAAACTCCAGCCGTTCATTGTTGAGGGGACGTCCCTTGTCGGAGCGGACAGAAGTTGATTTGTGCAGGAGAGCCTGCTCATAAAGTTGGATATTGCGCGGGTAGAACCCGAGTATCCGGTAAAAACAAAGATAAGACTCTCTATTCTTGCGGAACAAGAGCCTTATCTTATCTATTTCGTTACGTAACACGATATTACTCTGCGTATTTCTTGAAGATAACGCACGCATTGTGACCACCAAATCCAAATGTATTGGACAAGGCAACATTAACTTCGCGTTTCTGTGCTTTATTGAACGTGAAATTAAGGTTATAGTCGATATTCTCGTCGTTGTCACCTTCTTCGTGGTTGATAGTCGGAGGAACAATGCCGTTCTTGATAGCAAGGATACTTGCAATAGATTCTACCGCACCGGCAGCTCCCAGCAAGTGACCTGTCATTGATTTTGTTGAACTGATGTTCAACTCGAACGCATGATCACCGAATACTTCCTTGATTGCTTTTGCTTCTGAAATGTCACCAACCGGAGTAGATGTACCGTGTACATTGATATAATCTACTTCCTCGGGGCTCATCTCGGCATCTTCCAACGCATTTCTCATCACTAACTTGGCTCCAAGTCCTTCCGGATGAGAAGCGGTCAGATGGTGAGCGTCGGCAGACATTCCTACACCGGCAACTTCTGCATAAATCTTAGCACCACGTGCTTTGGCGTGTTCCAGCTCTTCAAGAACCAGACAACCGCCACCTTCACCCATCACGAAACCGTCACGGCTTGCGCTGAACGGACGAGATGCAGTTGTAGGAGATTCATTGCGTGTTGATAATGCGTGCATAGCATTGAAACCGCCTACACCGCCAACGGTGATTGCAGCTTCCGAACCACCACTCACAATAACGTTAGCCTTGCCCAGACGGATCAGGTTGAAGGCGTCAGCAATAGCGTTCGTGGAAGTAGCGCATGCAGAACAAGTTGCATAGTTAGGACCGTGAAAACCATACATAATAGAAATCTGTCCGGCTGCAATATCCGAAATCATCTTGGGGATGAAGAACGGATTGAACTTAGGACCGTTTTCTTTGCCGGTCAAGGCATAGTTACCTACCTCTTCCTCGAATGTACGGATACCACCGATACCGGCGCCAAAGATGACACCAATTCTGTTTAAATCCTCATTTTCGATGTCAAGACCGGAATCAGTGACCGCTTCTTTTGCGACGGCGATGGCATATTGTGTATACAAGTCCATCTTACGGGCTTCTTTGCGGTCGATATATTTGGTAGCTTCGAAGTTTTTCACTTCGCAGGCAAATTGGGTCTTGAAAAGGGAAGCATCGAAATGAGTAATAGGTCCTGCTCCACTAACCCCATTCACAAGGTTTTCCCAAAAATCGGAAACATTGTTGCCAATAGGGG
>OHSP01000572.1_pt1 | contig 18511 bp, 10 predicted proteins | sample 1578711 | NCBI WGS metagenome assembly OHSP01 (sample SAMEA3879584, study PRJEB24766) | human gut metagenome | biome: human-associated habitat; feature: feces | place: USA | collected 1985/1987
CTCCCCAGTCCGCCAATTTAACAGCAGCATCATAAGGATCTGAACATTGCGTAAGTACCTCCATTTCGTGTTCATTAGCTTTCAAGATATGGATATATTTCAAGGCTTCTTCTTTTTCAGCCCAGTCCACCGCCAATACTTCTTCGTTCTGCACTTCACGCAAATAACCCTGTACATCAAGAGAAAGTAATCCTTTCCCGGCAAGATATTTGATAACATCCAGTGAAAAATCATCCGCCAGTAAACTACCCAAATGAAAAATCCAGGCATTTACATCCTGCAAACCTTCAATCGTAAAAGGATCAGCCTTAGCAGTAACCCGCTGCTTTCTTTCATTGGTATCCTCGCCATAAATATTCTCAAAGCAGATGGAATGGATGCTGGGGAGTACTTTCACTTCAATGCCGTCTGTCCTCAAATCATCCACCACCGGCATCTCGCTATCAGCCAAGGCGGTGACAAGTTGGAATCCTTCCGTACTCAGGTGTTTGATGGCATGTGCAAAATAGAAAGAAGTTCCTCCGGGCATGTGCACAGTTTTCTGCGGAGTAACTACTTTATCCAAAGTAATATATCCGATACAACAAAGATCGTATTTCATAAAATATTCAGTTCCATTTTTCAGACTGCAAAAATAGCCAATAATTATCGTTTCTTCCCCCTGCAACGCTATAAATTCTTCCGTTTTAAGAAATCCGTCGGACTTTCACCGAATTGTTCCTTATAACACTTCGTGAAATAAGACGGAGAAGAGAAACCGACTTCATAAGCAATTTCCGCAACCGTCATTTCTGAAGAAGCCAACAGGGAAATTGCTTTTTTAAGGCGTGCCTGGCGCAGCAATTCATTGGGAGCATAGTTAGTAAGTGATTTCAGTTTACGGTAGAGTTGCACGCGGCTCAGTCCCATATCTTTGCCTAAGTCTTCCACATTCAGTTCCGGATCTCTCATTTTCTCCTCCACCAGAGATTTAAAACGAGAGACAAAATCTTTATCAATATCACAGATATTCTCTTTCGCCAATGTCTGATTATCACCGAAGAACTGGCGAAGCTGTCGACGGGAATCTATCAGATTCCGGATACGGGACAGTAACAACTGAGAATTGAAAGGCTTGGATATATAAGAGTCAGCACCACCATTATACCCCTGAATGCGCTGTTCATCAAGTGAACATGCTGTAAGAAGAATCACGGGAATGTGACAAGTCTGCAATTCGGTTTTCAACCTCCGGCAACACTCTATCCCGTCCATACCAGGCATCATGACGTCGGAAACAATCACATCGGGAACATATTTCATTGCGAGACGAATCCCTGTAGCAGCTTCCGGTGCATCCAGCACATGATATTCTTCAGCAAGTAGTGTTTTTACGTAATTGCGAATATCGGCATTATCGTCAATAACCAGCACTGTCGGGCGATCTGCAGTTTTCGTGTCTTCCTCATCCAAGGGCAAATCTGTTTCTATCAATGTAGCAGAGACTTCCGCTTCCTCAGTGGGAAGAGTAACAACCGTAGGATGATACAGAGAAACACTCTGCGCCGGAAAAAGAACGGTAAAAGTCGCTCCTTTTTCATTGCTATGGGCAGTGATCTGTCCGCCATGCATCTCTACGAAGGCACGGACAAGCGCTAATCCGATACCTGTACCGGCCTGATGTCCGTCTATTTGGTAGAAGCGTTCAAAGATAGCATCTACCTCTTTTGGGGAAATATGGCTACCTGAATTAAATACAGAGAAACGGTAATTAGTCGTTTCCGCCTCCAGCTTAACCACTATCTTTCCATTCTCGGGTGTATATTTCACAGCATTGGATAGCAAATTGAAATAGATACGTTCCATCTTCTCACTATCTGCCATCATGCGGAAATCTGTGTCAGGTGTAGCTTCAAAAGAGAAGGAGATATGCTTTTTCAGCAACGCCATACGGAAAGAATCATTCCAGCCGCGGAAACTACTTAAAAGATCGAATGGTTCCAAATGAAGTTCCATCCGCCCGTTCTCTACCTTACGGAAATCAAGAATTTGATTAACAAGACGAAGAAGGATGTTAGCGTTCTTCTTCATCAGTTCCAATAGCTGATGCGGATGCTCTCCAAGAGATTTATCGGCAAGAAGCTGGTTGATAGGATCTGCTATCAATGTCAACGGAGTGCGGAAGTCGTGAGAAACATTCGTAAAGAATACTAGTTTGGCATGGGTGGCCTCTTCCAGTTCGCGGGAAAGCTGTTCCAACTGTTCTTTCTGCTGAATGAGCAGCTCCTTCTGCTGTGTCAACTGTTGCTTCTGTTCTTCCAACTTCTCCTTCTGCCGGGACAGTTCACGATTCAGGCGGTTTTTGGTACGCAAAGAAAGATAAACGGCAACCAGTAAACCGATTACCAATAAAAGTACCAATAAGCTGCCATATAATATGACTTGCTGCGTAGCGTAACGATCAAGGAACTGACTCATCTTTCCATTCATCGTTTCTATTTTTTCATCAAGGGTAGCAATATGCGAAGTCTGCATCTGCATAATCTGCGCATTGGTAGCATCTACAACAGAAGTACTCAATATGGTTTCACGAGGAAAGTCCCGCTTATTCAGGATATCCATCGCCATCTGTATCACACGGTCACCACCGGTAGGATAAATAAACGTGGCATCCAGTTGACCATCCAGCACTTGTTCTACGCCATACCCTTCACCGGGCAAAGCATCCGTACCGATAAAGCGCATTTCTTCTGCCCTACCCTGCCGCTCAGCAACATCATAAGCTCCTGCCGCCATTCGGTCGTTCTGTGCATACACTACATCTATTTCAGGAAAGCGCGCCAAAAGAGTATCCATCTTCTCTCCTGCCTCAGAGCGCAGCCAACCGGCATCTTCACGTGCCAGAAGCTGAATGCCGGGATAAGGAGATATGGCGGCAACAAATCCCTGATGACGGTCCATGGCCGGTGTAGAACCCGTCAAACCGGCTATCTCCACAACATTTCCTTGTCCATGAAGCATATTAGCAACATAGTTACCTATTGCTTTTCCTAACTCATAGTTGTCGGCACCTATATAAGCGGTATATTTATCAGAAAGTATCTTACGGTCGAAAACAATGACGGGAATTCCCCTGTCGAAAGCTTCCTCCACTACCGGAGTGATAGGTGCAGCTTCATTGGGTGCAACCACAAGCAAGTCCACTCCTTCTTTGATAAAATTACGGATATCTTTTATCTGTTCTGCATTATCATCTTTTACCGTACGAATATCAATTTCTACTCCGTCATAGAAAAGTGCCTCGCGCAACATTTCATTGTTCATCTGATGTCGCCATTCATCATCGCTGCACTGGGAAACTCCAATACGGAAACGTGCTTCGCGATGGGTGCACGAAGTGGTCAACCAAAACCAGGAAAGTGAAACAAGTAATAATTGGATAGTATATCTTCTCATCTTTTCCGTTATTAGTAACGCAAATATAAAAATATTATCATAGGTATCGTTATCTGTTTCTTAAAAAAACTCCCTATTCCACCGATTTTTAACTCGGACAGAATAGGGAGACTACTATTGCCGGAAAGAAGGACAGACAAACCAGATAAGGCTATTATTGAGCTGTAAGCTCAATAACATAGCTCTGAGTCGCTGCAAAACCAAATACATTCAAACCAACTTTCATCAGATAATCACCGGAATAAACTTTCCCGCTAGATTCTAATTTAGATTCAGTAGAGGGCATCAAATTGATTTCTTCCACTTTATATTGCTTGTTCGGGTTTAATCCCTGAAGTTTGACTGTCATCAGTTTCTCCTGGAAACGCGGATGGATATCATAAGCAAATAATACAACTTTATTTGCATCCTTGCTTACATAATTCAGTGCCATGTGATTGCCCTCATACGGAGACACCAAACGATATTGATCACCATCCATAATGGCACTTTGCAGACGCTTCCAGTTGGCAACAGCCGTCTGGCAGAAAGTCAATTCATCAGCCGTGAGTTCTTTCAGACCTATATCAAAACCAAGCTTACACATAGAAGCTACATCCGTACGGAATTTTACAGAAGTCGCTTTATTCCAACTGGTCACATGGGCATCCATAGCTTTCGCAGGGAAGAACTGGGAAAAGCCCCACTGGATATAAATACGTTCTACAGGATCCGTATTGTCGCTGCACCAGAACTCTGTGAAATATTTAAGCGCTTCGTAATCGCAACGGGCACCACCACCGGAACAAAGCATCATCGGGACATCAGGATAATTCGCTTTCACACGCTTCAGAACATTATAGATGCCACGGACATGATCAATATATAACTGTCCCTGTTTGTTCTTCAGATACGGAGAATAGATATTGGTGATAGGACTGTTGCAATCCCATTTGAAGAAAGCAACTTCGGGATTCTCCTTCATTATATTCTCTACAACACCATATACATAATCCTGCACCTTCGGATTGCTAAGGTCAAGTACCAATTGGTTACGGTAATAATACGTTTCACGATTAGGCAGTGTGATCGCCCAGTCCGGATGTTTCTCGAAGAGTTCACTCTTGGGATTCACCATTTCGGGTTCAATCCAGATACCGAACTTCACATCTGCATCCTTGGCAGCTTTCACCAGCGCCGGAATGCCACCGGGCAATTTATCGTGATTCACATCCCAGTCTCCCAAACCCGCATGATCATTCTTACGGGGATATTTGTTCGCAAACCAACCATCGTCCAACAAGAACATATCTACACCCAGATGCTTGGCTTCCTTCATTAACTCGGCCAGTATCTCCTGGTTAAAGTTAAAGCCTGTATTTTCCCAGTTATTCAGGAGAGTCAGACGACTCCCTTTACCATCTTTCAAGCTGTAGTTGCGTGCCCACTCATGAAGGTTACGGCTTCCTTTCCCGGCACCGTCATTACTTAAAGTAAATATGAATTCGGGAGTGGTAAACACTTCATTCGGTTTCAGTTCATAATTCGAAGCGTAAGGATTGATACCGGGAATCACACGAAGATTCCCAACATTGTCCACTTCAAACGTAAAGCGGAAATTACCGGTCCATCCCAACGTACCCATCAATACATTTCCCTGATGTTCGCTGACCGGCTGATCCAATCCTACTTCAAAAAAAGGATGCGTATGCATGGCAGCACGGCTTCCCAACTTCGTATCAATTACTTTCTTGCCAAATTGCAGTTGCTGGCTGCTCATTTGCGCTTCCTTTGCCCAATCACTGCTGAACTCAGTCAGGTAATAAGCGGAATTATTGAAATAAAGCATGGCAGAGGCGTATGTAGAAAGCAGGACAGGTTTCTTTTCCTGATGCTTGATTTCACTCCAAGTCTTGATAACATTTTCTTTCGGATAAGCCACATAGTGCAGAATGACGTCTACCGGATACTGATCGTCACGGAGATTAACCACAGTTTCCGTACCACCTTCAACCGCCTTGGAGGAGGAAGAAACATAATACAACATAGTGGACGGATTGCCATCATTGTGAGTGATAGCGATAGCCGGTTCAAAGTAATCTTCATTACCCGAACCACCATATACTTCCCAACCGCGTTTACTTACACTACCGTCGGCACCGGCATGGATATTCCACTGAAAGTTATTCAAATCCTGCTCATGCAGCAGTTTTTCACCTAAGTAAGTTTGATACAGACGGCCGTTGTCGCCTACCTGAAGCACCAGGTCGGTGTTATCCGTAGAAATACGGATCGTTTTGTTTTCCGCTGCATTGGCATACGACAATGTAGCACATGCAAAGAGAGTTACAAGTAAATTTTTCATGGTGTACAATGAATTTAGTTACAAAAATATATTAAATTAATTTAGAATGAAAGGCTTGCACTGAATTCCAGTGTAAATGGACGCAAGTAATTACCACTCATATAATGATCTTTGAATTTACCTGCTTCTTCCTTGCCCAGTAGTTCGGCGCCGCTGATAGTTCCGCTTGCACCCTTTTGGTTCAGGAAGTTCACTACCGTTGCCCCCAGTGAGAGGTGCTTATTCACTTTCCAGTTCACACCACCGAAGGTTTCCCAACGACCGTTGAAATAGAGGGCATTAGTCAGATTGGCATACGTCTTCCCGAAATAACGGAAACTGAGCCACAAGCGCAGATCGGGAGTTATATTATAACTGGGATCTATTTCAGCCAGTATCTGCGGAATTTCTTTCACGATGTTGCCATTAGCATTCAAGTCAGGCACTCCTTCAAACGGAGATTTGATAAAGTAATTGTTATAAGTCGGTTTCTGATAAGTAAACAGGGCATGCAGATGGAAACCTTTGAAAGGATTGATTTCAGCGGAAGTGGTCCAACCCAATGTCTTAATATCGTAAATCAGCAAGGTCGTCTTGGACTGCGTTGTTCCCGGTTTGGTTACATTCTGCTGGTCTATATTATTCGACTTGGAAATATAAGTAATCATGGAAGTCAGGTTTATCCAGTCATTCTGATAAAATAATCCGCCACGCAGCAAAGGGATAGTCACACGCTTATATTGCTCTTCGGTAGGTCCTGTTCCGGCATATTCATTGATACGTGGGAAGCGGGTGGCGACGGTTCCGTCGGCAGTCAGCCCGAAGTTCTTGGTCAACTTATAAGTAAATTGTGCCGTTGCAGCATAGTTCAGCTTATCTTTTACTACTTTCTGCGGCTGTATCTTTTCAGTAGAAAGTATATTCCCTTGATTGTCCGTATATTCGTGAGTATCACCGATGTGGAAGCCGGAATAGCGACCATAAGGAATCTGATCGGCAGACATACGGTAATATTCCAGACGGGCACCATAATAGACAGTGAATTTCGGACTTACCTGCCAGTTATCCGTAAAGTAGGCAGCCAGTTTGTTTTCGGTCCCTTTGGTATATTCCGGACTCAGCTCATTGAAACCACTGAATTTAGCAGTAGTCCCGTCAGCTACCACACAATTCAGTATCTGCGGATATTCAGTAACCGTGCCTACCCATTGAAAAGAAGAAGAGTGATAATCCAAATGATAAAACCATTCATTCAGCCCCAGGCGTACGTCATGGTCGCCTATCTTCTTTTTCAGTTCGGAAGTAAGCAATGCATTCTTCACTTTGCCAAGATGCAACCAAGTACGCCTGCCTTCGACCAATCCGGTATAGGCATCCTCCGAACCATCCAGAAAAAGGCCGTCCGCCACCGTGGCTTTGTTGATATTGCTACCACCAAAGTCCACATAGTTAGCTTCGGGAGCATTCATAAACTTGGCATTCAGCGTCCAGTTCAGATTGTTACGGAAGGTATAATCAAACAGCATAGCTACTTCATGTGCCTTATTGCCTGTAAAGTCACCAAACCGACCGCTCTTCATCTTTCCGTCCATCACATCCATGTACTGAAAACGTCCACCTTCGGGAGCATACGAAGAAGTTCCTAACTTGAAGCCAGGAATTTCTTTCACACTGCCATCTCCCACATAGATAAACGGAGCAGCGTTAATCATCGAACCCAATGCACTGCTTTTTGAGAACTTATAGATAACTGAGAACCTTCCGCGATTATTGTTGAAAAGGCGCGTCAGCCCTGCATGATAAAGTTGGGTACGGTCACTGAAGTTTTCAAACTTAGGAGAGAAACTACCCGGATCGAAGTTCTGATAGATGCTGGCTGTATAGAGCCAGCGGTTTCCGATGCCACCGGACACATTCATGTCTATATTTTGCCACCCAAAATGGTTGGTGCGGTAATTCAAGACTCCTTTGAACTCCTTTTGCCCCAATTTGGAGAAAGAATTTACGGAATAAGCGATGTTTCCGGTAGCAATAGCAGATTCAGACGGTGTCATCAGCCCTACTTCGCCCAGGCTGGCATCGCTGCGCCAGTGAGTAGCCAGCTTATGCACAGCCGAAGAATAGACAGCGGGTAATCCGTTTTCATACACATTTACATCTTCACTGGGAAGTCCGATCTGAATTTCACGGGGCTTGTTTGCATCCGAAGCATTCAGCATCACATTGCGTTCGCTGATCTCCGCTTTTTTACTACTGATAGTGTCATTCTCTACCGGTTTGCTCGCTGTTGCAATAGTAGCGAATGATAAGGCTGCCGATATGACATAAGAAAAGAGACTTGCTTTCATACTATTAATGGATTTAAAATTAAACTTTCGGTTCAAGGCATCAGATAAGAAATATTCCCCTTATCTTTCAACGAGGGCAAAGTTAACAGGTATAATAATGCCCGGTTTCCGCAAGTAGCCATCAGGTAGATTGGCGTGAGAGTATCATCTACAATACAGCACTGATAACAAGCTATTTACATCATTCCGTTTTATAAAAGCAAGTAGACATACCCGTTTACCGGAAAGTTTTAATATCTTTGTATTTGTCTACTTTTAATGAACATACCCTATGAAAAAATACTTGTTATCGGTATTATTCCTGTTGTTCGTGTTTGTCCCTTTTCGTGCGGCGAATAAGACTGACTTATCCAATGAGTTGGAATCAGCTTTAAAACTGCGCAACCAATACTCACTCCGAAAAGAAGCCCGAATTGACAGTTTAAAACGTTTGCTATATCCATCCATGGACGACAATGAACGTTTCCGATTATACAATGCTATTTACGAAGAGTACTATACTTACCGTTTCGATTCAGCCATGCTCTATGTAGACAAGGAAGAACAGGTGGCTATGACACTATCTCACCCCGCTTATCGCAACCTGAGCATCATTCACCGCTCGGTGCTTCTTTCCACATCGGGTTATTTCAGCGAATCCATCCAGAATCTGGAACAAATAGATTCACGTACATTGAATGATGCGACACGGATAGAATATTACGCCGCCTATGAATGGGCTTACAGTATGTGGGCGGAATATTCCAACGATAAGGTTTATGCTCCCCGTTATTATGAAAAAGAAATGCTTTATCAGGATTCATTGATCAGTGTACTTCCCACTGGCTCGTCACTATACAATTACTGGAAAGGAGAAAATCTATATCGTCACCAGCGGTACGCCGAAGCGGAAAAGTATTATCAAAAGGCACTGGAAGGCGTTCCAGTGAATGTTCGATTGTATGCTATGGTTACGTATGGTTTAGCATTGGTCTATTCAAAACTTGGTGACTGGAACGAATATGAGCATTATCTGATCAAGGCCGCCATATCGGATCAGGTATGCCCGCTTAAAGAAAATCTAGCCTTACAGGAACTGGCCCTGTATATCTTTAAAAACCGAAGTGGGGAAGTATCCCGTGCCAATCGCTATCTGAACTACTCCATGGAAGACGCTCAGTTTTATAATAACCGGCTCCGCATGCTCGAAATAGCGAAAAAATTCCCTTCTATTGTACTGTCTTATCAGGAACAGAATCTTATCAAGAGCAGACGACTGCAATGGTCACTGATATGCATCAGTATATTGTCCATCGGACTGGTCGTCTCCCTGATCTATATTTATCGGCAAATGCATCAACTCCGTAAACGCAGGAAGATACTGGCGGACATGAATCAGGAACTGCAACATCTGAATAAGGCATTAGTAAATACAAATCATACGCGTGAAGAATATGTAAGCCTGTTCATGGACCTGTGTGCCGCCTATATAGACAAGCTGAATAAATATCAGGATTTGGTAAAGAGAAAAGTGAAAGCAAAGCAGACAGATGATCTATTGAAGTTAGTCAATGCCACCAAACTGTCAGATACAGATGCGAAAGAGTTCTTCGTAAACTTCGATACGGCATTTTTGAATTTATACCCTAAATTTATAGAAGAATTTAATGCACTATTGCGGGAGGGTGAAGAAATCATACCTAAAAGAGGAGAAATACTGAATACAGAACTTCGGATATTTGCATTGATACGTATGGGGATTCAAGATAGTTCCAGGATAGCTACCCTCTTGTTCTACTCACCACAAACAATTTATAATCATCGGAGTGTAGTGAAGAATAAGGCAAAGATGAGGGATAGCTTTGAAAAGCAGGTGGAGGAGCTTTGTGCAGTGATGTAGATTCACTTACATTATAAAATAAGACACTTTTTCTTAAGAAAAGAATGTGTATCCATTGCCCTTTCAAATACTTCTGTTACTTTTGTCGACAGCTACAAGATAACTACTAGAAAAACTATTATATTATGAAAAATCTATTCTATTTTATCATTTCGATATGCACGTTATATGCATGTTCCTCGGATTCTGATTTCAACCCGGAAGATGAAAATCCCACTTCTTCTGATTTTTATGAACTTAAAGCTATTCCTGACAAGAAAGTCATTTTCAAAGCCTATCCGGCAAATATGAAACAAATTCTTGGCGCAGGCTACGATGTTACTGCCGACCATTTAAGTCCCGAAGCCATAAAAGCTCCCATAATAGATTTGGAAAAATTGGAAAACAGCGATGAAGATTATATCTATCGTATGAAAGCCACTTCTTCCGAACCCAGAGACTACGCCGGAGAAAATGCAACAACATTCCTGACTGATATTACCAATAGCCTGATATTGGGAGACATAAATTCCAGAAATGCTCTATCGGTCGGTACCATTCTCAAGCATAAAGAGTTCGAGTCTGATTACAACCATTCTTCACAATATTCTTTTGCCTCCAGCGAACAACTATTTACAGCGGAGCGTTGGTACTTTTCGTTTTTCTATACCTTAGAGAAATATAAATACAGATACCTTACGCAGGAATTTGAAAATGATGTAACCAGTCTGGCAGCAGAAGATATCATAAACAAATATGGCACACACCTTTTAGTGGATGTCGGTATAGGAGCACGATTCAGAGGACTTTACCGGACAGCAGTACCTACAGCGACATCAGCTGCCAGCACCGCAAAAATCACCTTACTCAGCGCTTTAGAAAAAATAGGCCAGCAAGGTCTCTTTACCGGAAGCGGTGCCGGCGGATGGAAAGAAGAAGTGGCACAAAGCATAGGAGGTCAGCTTATACTGGAATTCTATGGAGGAAATACAAGCTTATTGACTTCACAACCGATAACCGATGGCTTTAATGCCTGGTGGAACTCGTTCAATGAAGAGAATTATACTTTGACGAAAATCACTCAAAATAAAGTCCTTCCTATTTATGAACTAATAGCGGATGCCACCAAAAAAGAGCAAGTGAAAGATGCGATAGAAAAATATATATCCAACCAAAAGTTATCGTTAGTTTCTACCACTCCGTTACTTCAGGCCTGGAATGGCAAAAATCACACATACGACACATCTTACTTAGGTATTGCAATGCACTCCAACAAAAAATATGAAGGAGCCATCTGTTCCATCTACAAACAACAAATCACGAGTACCGTACCGTTGTATTTATACAGTAACGGAAAAAAGCAACGTCTATCTGTAGAGCTATTGCCAGCCGATACCGAATGGCAACTGGAAAAAGAATTAGGATATGTATACGCTTCGCCCGTAGAAGGAGCCATCCCGCTATACGAAGCCGAAAATAAGAACGATTATTGTTATACTACAGAAGACAAGCAGGAATATGGCACAAAAGGGAGTTGGAAGCAAAAAGGCATTGTATGTTACACAATGCCCCTATAATATAAGATTGCCTGCCAAGTTGAAGCAATTATCAGGATAGGTTCAACTCATACACCGGAGATATCAGCTGCTCCCAACCGACTCTTAAAAGCAGACGGCAATTCCGGCATGGCCCCACTCTGTGTACAAACATAGGCGGAGACTTCCACTGCCAGTTTATGCGCTTCGGGAACAGGTTTCCCACTAAGTATAGCCGATGTAAAAGCAGCAGTAAAAGAATCACCTGCCCCCACAGTATCGGCAACAGGAACTTTCGGTGTATCCTGATAAGATACTACACCCGGAGTAAATACATAACTGCCATTGGTTCCACAAGTCAGAATCAGCATCTTCAGATTATATTTAGCCAAAAGTATCCAGCATTTATCCTGTAAATCAATACCCGGATAACCGAAGATACGGCTGATAGTAACCAGTTCCTCATCATTTATTTTAAGTATGTTGCAGCGGCGCATAGATTCGCAGAGTATTTCTTTCGTATAGAATCCCTGACGAAGATTGATATCGAAAATCTTGATCTGATCTTCTCCATCAGGCATGGTGTCCAGAAAACGTTGAATAGTAGCACGACTCACGGGACTGCGCTGAGCCAGCGAACCGAAACAAACAGCACGGGTGGAAAGGGCCAGACGTTTCAAATCATCCGTAAAAGGAATGTTATCCCAAGCTACCCCCTCTTTAATCTCATAACAGGGAACCCCCACAGCATCAAGAGTAACCTGTACCGTACCGGTAGGATAATCCACTTGCTCGATCTCACAAGTCAGTTTCTTTTGGGCAAAAACATCCAATATTTCCTGTCCGTCAGCATCACATCCCACTGCACTCACTACACGACTATCAAAACCAAACTGTGATACATGATAAGCGAAATTGGCAGGCGCACCACCTATTTTCTTTCCTTCGGGCAGCACATCCCAGAGTGCTTCACCCATTCCTACGATGATTTTATTCATGACACTAAATTTAATTACAAATTATAAATTACAATTAGACATTAGGTTATTTCTTTATCTTCAAAGTATAGTACAGCAAATAAAGTACTCCGACAGTCATCACGGCTACTGCACCGCTCTGTCCTACGGCATCACTTGCCAATCCCATTGCCAACGGAAAAACAGTTCCACCAAAAAGTCCCATTATCATCAGACCGGAAACTTCATTCTTCTTGCCGGGCATATACAGCAACGCCTGTGAGAAGACAATCGAAAAGATATTCGAGTTTCCGTAACCTATCAGCGCAATGCAAATATAAATAGATGTTTTTGAATGGAAAGCAAAAAGTCCAATCATTGCCAGTAACATCATAAAACTACTGATAGCAAAGAACGATTTAGCATTCATCCTCCTCAAAATAAAAGAACCTGTGAAGCAACCTGCCGTACGGAAAATGAAGTAGAGACTGGTAGCAAACGCAGCGTCATCCAATCCCATCCCCAAACGCTCCATTAGAATCTTAGGAGCAGTAGTATTCGTACCTACATCGATTCCTACATGGCACATGATACCGATGAAAGAAAGCAAAACAAACGGTTTACCCAATAAAGCCAAACACTCACCGAACGTAGAAGGTTTTCCTTCCTCTTTCTCCTCGGCAATCTGTGTCTGTCCCAACAATAAAACGGCTATCACAGCTATCACCATATAAATAGGAAACAGCACACGCCAACCCAAACCGAACGACGGAATGGCCTGTGTAGCTCCCCACATTGCAATGTAAGGTGCAAGAAACGAAGCAACCGCCTTTACAAATTGTCCGAAGGTAAGGCTACTTGCCAGCCGGTCACCTCTCACGATGTTGGAAAGCAGCGGATTCAGTGAAGTCTGCATCAATGCATTGCCGATACCTAATAAAGAGAAAGAAAGCAGCATCAACGTATAGCTATCACCAAAAACAGGCAATAACAACGAAGCAAAGGTCACAACCAAACTAAGGAGTACCGTCTTTTTTTGTCCGATACGGCTCATCAACATACCTGTCGGCACAGAGAAGATCAGGAACCAGAAGAAAACCAGCGAAGGGAAGATGTTAGCTTGAGAGTCAGTCAGACCCAAATCTGCTTTTACATAGTTGGAGGCGATGCCTACCAGATCCACAAATCCCATAGCGAAAAAGCAGAGCATCACAGGGATCAGCTTGGATAACGAAGAATTAGATTTCATTGTTGTATGGTATTAATTTAAGTATTTCTTGCTCGGAAAAGCACGTTGCAAAGGAAGCGAATATCAGAACAACAGGATAACAATCTTGTTACAAAGAGTGGCAATTATGATACAAGAATGTTTTTTAAGCGCATTTCAAGGGCATTATTTCTCTTTTTAGCTACATTTGTGGAAAATTATCCAAAGAAACTTTTTAAACAACAATATGAAAACACTCTTTAATGGACGACTCAGCATTGAAGTTTCTGCACATGGAGCAGAGCTATGCAGTATTTTTTCTAATGGAAAAGAATATCTATGGCAGGCAGATCCTGCATTCTGGAAACGCCATTCGCCGGTACTCTTCCCGATTGTAGGAAGCGTATGGGAGAATGAATATCGAAACGAAGGCACCACCTATGTCCTCACTCAGCATGGATTTGCCCGCGACATGGAGTTCACACTGATATCCGAGGAAAACGATGAAGTCCGCTACCAGCTTGTCAGCAACGAAGAAACACTCAAGAAATATCCTTTCCCATTCCGTCTCACCATCGGCTATCGCATCCGCGAGAAGAAGGTCGATGTCATGTGGGAAGTAGAGAATACCGGGGAGAAGGAAATGCACTTCCAAATTGGTGCACATCCGGCATTCTACTATCCGGATTTCGATGCCGAAACGCAAGAACGGGGGTTCTTCGGTTTCAATAAGAAAAGCGGACTGAAATACATACTTATTTCTGAAAAAGGATGTGCCGACCCGGACACCCAATATCCTCTGAAACTGACAAACGACTTGTTGCCATTGGACACACATACATTTGACAAAGATGCACTTATATTGGAGGGAAGCCAGGTGCGGCGGGTTACTCTATATAATAAGGAGAAAGCTCCTTATCTCAGCCTCCATTTTGATGCACCTGTTGTCGGACTGTGGTCGCCACCTGCCAAGAATGCCCCGTTTGTCTGTATTGAACCATGGTACGGTCGTTGCGACAAAGCACATTATACAGGAGAGTATAAAGATAAGGATTGGGTACAGCATCTGCAACCCGAAGAGGTATTCAAAGGAAAATATACCATTGAAATAGAAGAATAAAGGAGAAGCCGTACCTGGTCCGTATCTGGTCCAAACGCTTAGGTACGGACCAGCTACGGAGCGGGTACGGCTTTGATAAAATTCGGGTACAGAAAAGGAGGAAATATAGACCAATCTTATTTCAACTTATAAACCTTGAATGAACTTACCGCATAGCTACCGCCTTTGGCATAGAAACTGATACGGTTGTAAGGTTCCGAAGGAAACACAAGGTTTGTCATTGCGAAACGTCCGTCATCGCCAAACGCTTCAAGACTTGATTTATCAACGAAAAGACGCAGCGTCATTTCCGAATTGCCTTCTATCGGAGCAAGAGTCAGCACCGGAAAGTCCGAACTGAATGATACGACTCCGCTCTTACTACGATCCATCGCAAACTTCTTCTCTACCAAGTTATAGTAAATATCCACTTCTTCTCCTTTTGAATTGAAAAGTTGGAAGCCAATGACTTCTGCATTTCTGTTCTTAATCGTCATTTCAATTTCATACGTACCTGTATTATCCGAAAGTAGTTTGTCCATATTATAAGTACGGTCCACCTTGAAGGAATGCTTCTTTTCTTCTTTCCCACGCAGTTTCAGCAGTTCTCGCGAAGGGGAAGATTTCAGATAAGTTTCACCCGCCGAAGTATAGAGACTCAGGTCACGGGGAACAGAGTTACCACTGCGATACTGAGTAGTAGGTACATTGTTGGCATATTGCCAGTTGCTCATCCATGCCAGCGCTATATGGCGTCCTTCGGGCGCATTACTCCAAGTCACGGTAGCATAGTGATCTTTTCCCCAGTCCATCCACTTGGTGTTTTTCGGTGATTCATTCACAAACTTCTTTCCATCGAAGGTACCTACAAAATATTGAGTGGCACTTCCACCGAAAGGTCCGCCGGGATTAATATTACAGATTAGAACCCATTTCTTCAGTTCCGTACCTTCAACCGGCAGTTCAAGCAGGTCGGGACACTCCCAGACTCCGCCGTGAGCACCTTGTCCTTCACCGAATTTGCTCTCCAGCGTCCAGCTCTTCAGGTCGGCAGAAGAGTATATCTCCATTTCCTGCCCTACGGCAAGTACCATAATCCAACGTTTTGTCCCTTCATACCAAAAGACTTTCGGATCGCGGAAATCGCGAGCTTCAGATACCAACACCGGATTATCCGCATACTTTGTAAAAGTACGTCCATTGTCGGTACTGTAAGCGATACTTTGCACCTGACGATCACCGTTCTGTGTATAGATAGCGATGATAGCACCTGCACCAAAACCAGCCGTATTATTATGATCCACCACAGCCGAACCACTGAAAATAGTGCCAAACGCATCCGGGGTTATAGCATCAGGCCGATGTTCCCAATTGATTAAGTCTTTACTGATAGCATGTCCCCAATTCATATTTCCCCATTTGGAACCGTATGGATTATGTTGATAAAACAAATGATATTCTCCGTCTTTATATACCATTCCGTTGGGATCATTCATCCATCCATAAAGAGGTGAGAAGTGATAAACAGGACGGAACTTTTCACGATTAGTTGTATCGAAGGTATCGGACAACTTCATTTCTCTACAGCAAGCGGTGTTATCCGGTGAAAGATTGACACGTACCGGATCATTTGAATTCATTTTGAATTTAAATGAAACCAACTTACCGGAATAATCGGAAAGGTCTACCGGAACAAAGTAATCTACTTTATGTATGGCGAGACGCACGTCGAAGTTTTTCACCTCTTTATTATTAACGATCATGCTGATACGTACATCGGGAGACGCATCCTCTACGGGCAGAAGCAGGTACTTCTGGGAAGTATTGACACGTACAAAGCAATGACCTTCTCCCAGATTCTTAATCAGCAAAGGAGAATCCGCTGCTCGGGTTGAAACAGAAATAGTCATGAGAATAAAACAAATCAGAAAGGTCTGAAGTTGTTTGACAGGCAAAAATACATTCATGTTCTATGGTATTAAGGTTGTTATACTTTTGATAGTTGTTACAGTGCAAAGATAGGCGCTCCGGGATGAAACGCCTATCACTTTTGTTTCAAACACTGTAAAAGATGTTACTTTTCTATTAATAGGTGCTCACTTGAACATCTGATACAGTGATTTCGCCTTTATAACAGCAGAGTGACCACGGATTCTTCTGCATTTGATAGATGCGGTTCGTGAAAGATAACTGGTCATTGATGTAGGTCACACAAACCGACTGGTCACTGTAAATCGTCACACGGTATTCATTATCCGACGGGATATTGAATTTGTTATCAAACAAGTATTTGGCATTGTCACCGTCTTTCTCGAAATTGGCTTTACCCTCGTCAGCGTTGACGTGGATGCTATACCATGATTTGGAGTCCGTTCCACGAACGAAAGAGATTCCAAAACGATCTGCATTCGAGGATGCTTTTACGGTAAAGGAAATCTTGTTGTGCACTTTCAACCGGTTGAAGATGACGGAAGCTCCTTCGGCCAACGTATAGGTTTTACCGCTTTCTGTTACGTTTCCGTCTTTAGCCATCACTTTTACTTCTTGTGCAGAAGTGTATTTACGGTCGATTGCATCGGGAACTCCGAGAGTCAATGTACCGTCTTCGTGCTGAATGAGGCGTTGTGCCACCAAGTTGCCAGCCCATTCGGGTTCTACATCCCCTACGTTTCCATTATCATTGCCGGCACGGGTAGGACACCAGCCCCAGATGTAACGGTTGGTTCCATCGGAAGCAGTCTTGCCTGCATAGAATGCACGGCTGTCCAGCATACCTTCCCGATTGTCCGGCCATATTCCGGCATCATTGGCGGTGGTTGCTTTCAGTTCTTCAAGTGTTCTGCCTTTGAAGTATTGTACCTTGCGCATGAAGGAAGCTTGTTCCGAATAGACCAGATACCACCAGTCTCCCATCTTGAATACGTCCGGACATTCATAGAAACGGTCCCACATCATGGTCATAAATGTGCCGGCAGACGCCCACTCTTTCAGGTTAGTAGAGGTGAATTCGGCAATGTGTCCTTTTCCGCTTTTACGGGTGGCAATCAGCATGTGATAAACGCCGTCTTCGGTCTGGAACAGGAACGGATCGCGAAAGTCATTCTTGTCATAGCCGTACGTATCTCCTTTCAGATAGAAAGTGCGATTCTTGGTCCATGTTTTAAAGTCGGGAGAGGTAGCTACCATGACTACCTGTGCATTCTGGTCGGAAGAAGGTTTGAATTTATTGCCGGTGTAGAAGGTGTAGTAGAGTTTATCAACCGGATTATAGATGGTACCTCCTGTACCGATGGCAGCATCCTGTTCGTCACGACCTCCACACGGAATCAGTTCGCCGAGAGATTCATAAGTAGCACCATCTTTGGTGGCCACCCCGAAAATGGGGTGGTAAGTAGCTTCGGGGTTCGGACGGTAATCTTGCAGGTACATCACTTTAAAGTCTTTGGCAACCGGATCATAGAATGGCATCGGGTCACCTACAAAGCCGACCTGTGGCTTATAGTACATCGAGAAGCCATGCTCATCACTCGATTGGAAGTATGTGGCTGTACCGTCCCAGTCTTTCTGAGTCAAGATGGGGTCAGTCTCGTCACTGCAAGCAGTCATCGAAGCTATCAGTGCGGTAAATGCTATAGGTAAGATCATATTTTTCATCATTGTTGCTTATTCTTTTTATTTACACAAGTAGTTGATTGCATTGAGAGTCATTTGCTCTACGTTGTAGTGATAGTAGTCGGCAGAAGCGTCTAC
>OHSP01000620.1_pt1 | contig 17365 bp, 8 predicted proteins | sample 1578711 | NCBI WGS metagenome assembly OHSP01 (sample SAMEA3879584, study PRJEB24766) | human gut metagenome | biome: human-associated habitat; feature: feces | place: USA | collected 1985/1987
TTTGATAGGAGAAATTAATTATGAAAAGATCTGTAATGGATTCGATGACTTTTATTCAAATTATGAGATGCCATGCGGCACTATCGCTGTCACGGATTGCGCAGAATTGGATCATTTGGCAGCTATAATGAAGGACATAAATAGCCAATATACATTTGATACGACATTAACCGGGTCACTGCAAAGATTAGACGGCTATTCTCCTGTTATATTCTTTGATTGCGGAGATTATGTATCAAAGTTATGTTCCAACCAGGAATTACTGGCTCAATTCAACGAACAACTTAACCGTACTGTTCCATTCAAAAGAAATACAGATTATTTCTATTCTATGAGTAGAGGAAAGGTAAAAATAGAAACTTTCTCCGGTATCACCATTTCCGATCCCAGTACTAATGACCTCGCTTCCGCAAAAGAAAAAACAGCATGGTATGCAGCTACTCACTAGGAACAAGAGATAAGATCAGGAAATCTCTTAATAAAAATAGAATCGAGAATTCAAATTCTTAATCAATGTTATAAAACATACTATTTTTCTTGGATAATTTGCTAATTCCCCAAGAGTCCGTATCTTTGCAATGTGTTTTTCATAGTATTAGATTTAAGGTTAACAAAGGTTGGAGCAAGGCGTTGCTCCTTTTTTTATGCCTATACGCTTCCTATCAGAACAGCTATCCTTAAAACCCACAGGGTTTTCGGACTGCCCTGGATTTTGTTTTCAATTACTGATTTGCATAAGTATAACATGAACTTTTGATTCATAAGTTTCACCAGTTTCACCTTGTAGCTGAAACATCGATGAATAAGGAGATAGCGGGTGAAAGCGTAGGAAAAAAACAGGTGAAGCCTTCCATTGTCGCTTTCACCTTTTGAATTTATTTATACCGATTGATGGACATATATAGCCATCGTGCTGAATATATAGATACAATACAATGAGTATATAGATGCAATCTGTTGAATCTATAGATGTACCATTTCAAGTATTAATAGATGAGAACCAAGGTGTTAACACCTGACGAATAGGCTATTAACATCTGACAGTTCATCTATTAATACCTGACAATGGATTTGCTATAAGCATATTTTCATTAGCTATAATGATATCCGGATTAGCTATAATGATATTGTTTTTAGCTCAAAGGATATTTTGAAAAGACAAGGTGAAACCGATAATGTTCTGTTTCACCTGATTTTACCCCTCGCTTTCACCCGCTATAGCCTTATTCATCGGCATTTCAGGAATCAGGTGAAAGCGATGAATGGCAATAATCTTATAGTGGCATTAGATGATACTTTAGTTATAAAGAAAGAGGTAAGTTACGCAGTATTCCGCTATCGAATGAGTCAGAACTGCACAGTTTAGCTCATTTATGCACCGTCATGAGTGAAATGATAAATAAAGAATTAGGCAAAGTCTGCCCATTACACTTCACTTATAAACTGCTCAAAACTATATTTAAAATCCTCATTCAATATTAGCTTATACTCCTTGGTGAATTGATCAAATGCAGTATATGCCATTCCCATGCGTTTCAAATCCACTAAAGCACGGCACTTAACGCGAACAGACTCTTCATCTAACGAATCAAATCGCAGAATACAATTTGAGATTTGTATTCTCAAGTTATCATTTCCTACAAATTGCTTGCTATCTCTTAACCGACTCAGAAGATCAATCATTGAATCGGAATAATCTGCTTTAAAACTATCTACCCAATCAAATTGCATATTAGGAAGCAATTGACCAAATGAAGCCAGACTCAATAATTTTTCTAAATCTTCCTTATGAACCACATCTAAAGGCGCCATCTTTTGCATCAATTGATTTGCTATAGTATAATCATTATATACATGCCCCTTATTAAGAAAGTACCAATAACCATTTGCTGATGATATCTCCGTATCTCCCACCTCTTCCAACAAAAGACGTATCTTACGTATATTTACACTACGGTTATTAGAGAAACTCTCTTCTGACTTATCATACCACAACAATTCTTTTAACTTGATATTAGAAATCCCCTTATTATTCTGATTGGAATAAAGAATAATAACAGATAATAATTGACGCATGATAGGCGTAAATTTTCCGGTAATGTCTTTTAAATCCCGATTAATTACCTGAAATCCGTTTAGCATATAAATTCCCGGTGTGGTGTTCAATACAGGAGCTTCAAACGAGGAATATAGGTGGTCATTTTCTTGAATTTCTTTTTCACTATTTATATCTAAAACGCCCCCTTCTTCTTTCTCACAAATATCTTGTTGCGAAATAGATATAACTTCTTTCTTATCATGCTTTCTGCTATTCCGCAATCTCCACCCAATTCCCCCTAAACCTGCTACACAAATACATACAAACAGTAATTTCCACCAAGTCCCCTTGTTTTCCTGTACTATTATATTTTGAATAGGCAACACTGGAGATGCAATAGAATAAATATTAGCTTCATAATTATTCCCCTCTACTTGGTGAACTGTTACAGCGTAATAACATTTTTCTGAAGCAAGATAAATTAAATCTGCATGAGAATTAACATCTAAGAAAGTATAAGGTATTGTATCACCTAAAACAGTTTCTTGTCCATTCTCCAAATTTAAATCTTTCAAAACCAGAGAAGATAGAAAACGACCTGAAGAAAAAAACAATCCTTTTGCATGTTCACCTTTTTCTACTTCATCAACTATCAACGTAGAAGCAGCTACCTCATCACAAAGGTTCTCCGGCATAGCCCACTTTTTTTCCAAAGAATAATCATTCAAGTTCAATTTATACAAATCCTTATAATGAACGACCCCATACTCCTGTTTGCCCAAGTCATTACCCAATCCTCCATAAATATAAACCAGCGAATCGGTCTTGCCTATGGCACTCAAATAGCGAGGAGTAATCACATCCGGCAACTCTCCCTTTATCACTTCACCCGACAGAGATATTCTATTCAACTCACGGGTATACAAATGAAATCCATATCCCAGAATTTGTACAATTGATGAATCTTTTGGATTGAAAAACCGATTATGTTGTGTATAAGAAGACTGCCTTTTCCGTTGGATAGGAATAGACCAACTTTTTGTTTGAAAATTGAAAAAAGACAAATTCTCCCCATCAGGCTTCTCAAAGTCATAATAAACCAACTGGCTACCTTTATCTTTCAAAGGAACAAAAAGAAACTGGTTAGTGATCCGATTTACATCAATCAATGGCGAGAAAACATATTCTTTAGTTGTACTCCGTATTAAATCATATTTGACAATACGATCTTTTGCAATAAAATAACATGCCGACTGATCTTCACACGGGACAGGAAAAGTCTTGGATGAAAAAGATAACGTTTTCCTATGTTTCCAATACATATGACTATTAATAATCCATTCCGGATTTGATATAAAAGCTGTCATCTGCCGAAACTTGTCCTGAAGCAAAGTGTCAGATACGGCTTGCTCCAACGACCATTCATATTTTATGCTCCCAGGTTCCAGACCGATCTGTACATCCTTCAAAATAATAGGTGCCACGTCCGAAGTTGTGTAAGAAGCTAATTTATTAGCACCAAAACAGACTTTAACAGAATGATTATCCGGGGCAGTAACTTTCTCTTTAGAAATAAGAGAACCATTATTTCTGACATATAATGTATCATTTTTATACTCCAATTCTATCTTTATCCTATTCCACTCATGAATATCGATAGTCGCAGAAGAATGTATCTTTCCTAAATATTGCTGGTCTTTAATCAAACACAAATAAGGCTCTTCGTTCACAGGATTAACCAATATCAGATTGAGGCTATTTCTATTGTCAACAATCATACGGCATACATAACCAAAATGCTCGCCTTTTTCCCTAATCTTCAAATCAAAAGAAACAGATAAATAATCTTTGAATTTCACTCCCTGATTGCCGGACGGTATGATGAATGAAGTACGTTCATCTTTTGAATATTCATAAGCACGAAAAGAAAGGCCTCCGATATTTTCACCACCCCAAGTGACTATAGTCTTCGAGATAAATAAAATATAAAATAACAGTCGGATATATTTCATAGCAAAAGCTTATTTGAAGCAAAGATATAAAAAATATGTTTTTTCAATCTTAGGATATTAAAATAATATAGTTACTCTGCACCAATAACGAAATATATCCGGCTATTATACTCCACATCCCTATCGAACCGGCATCCGGGACGAACGCAGTTCTCCTCTCAAATATTTAGCAGCTTCACCTGCCAGCCAAAGATAATGATCGGGTGCTTCTCCTTCATAAGTTATAAAAGAACTTTCACCCACCGGAGGTGTATTTGTACATTTAAAGAAAGCTGTCCCCTCATCTATCTCATCAAACATTGCCAAATAAAGGCTTTCTGCTCCTGCATCTACAGCACCTTTCACCTGTTTCCAGAAGAAACGTCCCCCTAATCTCGGAATCATGTTTTGCGGAGCATCCTTTTTCATGTTATGCCAACTAAAGCCCGGAAACAACACCGGCATATAATCTTTACCATTCGCTTTGCACCACTTTATATCTTCCTCTATCGATTTACGATATGGCTCATACGTATTATTATCAAAACGTCCTACCAACCATGGATGAACAATATCCGCCTGTTTTACCAGTTCAAGCAATCGCGTATCAGAGACAGCATCTATCGTTAATGTCCGCCAATGAGTAGGTACACCTACCAATATGGAACAACCTTCACTCTTCAGGAAATCAATGATTTTCTTTACCTGCTCATATCCATATTTACGGCGATCATTAAACCCTATTCCCCAAACAGCAACTAACGGTTTACCATGATGATAAACATAATGATTGTTGTTCCGGGAAACTAGTTTATACTTCTCACACAGCTCTTTCCAGTCACGTATCAATATATCTTCTTCACCGGCTTCCATACCGGAAAGGTCATACATCAGGCAAATTGCCCGGTCATACTTTTCTGCCGAAAGAACAGCATTATTCAGTATCTTATTATAATTATCCTTCCCTTTCTGATTTCGTATAGAAACAACAAAACGTTGCATAAATACCCCATCAATTCCATATTGCTTCATCCATTTAAAATGCAGATCTGTAGTAGAAGCATCATACGAACTAAAAACCTTTGCTGGTGTCTCATCAGGTAACTTAAAAGCCGTTTCATAGGTTTTCTCATATTCAGAAACATCCGGCCAAAGATCAATGGTACACTTGCCCGGTTTGAACTCTTTTTCTTTTTCAAAATGTTTCCAACCCAAACCAGCACCGTCTTCAGGAGTATTAAACCACCCCTGATACCCTGCCATCACTAAATTCCTTATTGATTTGAAACGGACACGACTCATTGACTCCGTCGTTTTTGTCGCCGGATCAGACATCACCACCTCTTTCGGGAACTGATTTAAAGCAATAAATTCACTGATAAACCGATCCGGATATACTTTCACAAGATTCATTCCTTGATACCCTGTCCCCAGCACCTTTCCTACCGGACCTATCGTTATCATTTCCATATTGCCAACCTTTCCATAAGCATTGTTATGTAAATGCCCTGCAAATATTGCGTTTACTCCATATTTCTGAAACAAATGCACATATTTCTCTCGCATAGGCAAAGAGAAATTCGAATAATTCACAGGTTCATCCATCCGCTTTAGAAAAACAGAGCAATGAGTAAAAACAAACTTGAATCTGGCATCCTTCGTTTTCTGTAATTCCTGTTCCAGCCACTTAAATTGAACTTCTTCCCTCTCCTTGTCCTCTTCTTTTATTATATTTGAATCAATACCTATAAATGCACAATCACCATACCTGAATGAAAAATGGGTTTCTCCGTAGTTCTTTTTATAATTATCTATAGAAGCCCGGCTGACCTTACCTATATCGTGATTTCCCGGAATCATATAAACCTTTACTGAAGAGTCTATTTGAGCAATCATCGACTTATAAGCAGCAATCTGTTCCTTACTCTTCGAATTATTTACAAAATCACCGGTTATCACCACAAACGGAGGTTTTAACTGATTAATAGCTGTCACAGCCTTATTCATAGCCTCTGTTTCTGCCGAAATACTCTTATTATTATCTATGAAGCCAAATTGGGGATCACTTAATTGCAAAAAGAAAAAGGGAGCAGAATCCGCAGCTATCCCATGAGATACAAAAACAGCCAAGAGAAAACAAACGACCGATATTATTTTCTTTCTCATAAATTATTTATTGTTATCACGAGATACAACGATCTGCCTGATACATCGTATCCCGTTATTAATAACTATTACTTCTTAAATTGATTTCTGGTTATCTTCAGAAATTCAGATTTGTTTTCCTCCGTCGGTTCCAAATTCGTTCCTTTCTGGTAATTATTCCATGAATTGACTAACACAATGTTTTTACTTCCGATATTCCGTTTAGCTACATTACAGAAATTAATATAATCAGCAGTCTCTCCATCTTGCCCGAAAGTATATTTATAACTTGAAGTTGAATTGATGCGGTCATTATAAGAAGGAAAGATACAAGGAACAAAGTCTGTATTCCATTTGGATATTGTAGTCTTCCAATTGGCCCAATTCAAATCAACAAAACTGAAAAAGGCATAATAACGGTCATACATATTCGTTGACCAGTCGTTCACTGTCACTCCATCAAAAGAAGCAATCTGATGTTCCTCATAATTCACCGGAGCTACCCAACCGGTAGTAAATTCTCCAATCGTATAAAGATCATACCCCAATTCTGATACAGCCTTCTTTAATGCCGGGATGACCAAAGAATAATCAATACTCTTCAATGCAGAAGAAGAAAGGTTAGACGGAGTTATTAGAATAACCGGTCTTCCGTTCATTTTATAATAGGCCTCATCATTAAATAAAGGCACTAAAGTATTCGTAAAGTCATTGATCATCTTATTCAAATTCTCTTCCTCTTGAAGCGGTTTGTCATTAGATACTTTCAGATGTTTGGTGTTATAATTGATCACTAAGCGGACTTTTGCATTGGTTGCCGTACGTACAGACTTAAAGTTGGTAATCAATGTATTATCTGCTGAAGCAGCATCCCAAGTAACTATCAGAAAGTCCAAGGCAGCCTCATCCGCCCAAGCAAGCTGTTGCTGTAACACTCCACTAGTTGTAGACAAATATTCACCCAACAAAGGAGTACCGGCATATATTTTCTTACCGGATTTTAACCAGCTGGAAGAGGAAGTTATATTGGTATAATAAGCACCGACTATCGCATCCACAGGTAAATCCGTCTGTGGTATATCATACACATATTTGCTCTTATCAGGAGCTAAATGATCGTCTTTATCACAAGATACAGCTAACAAAGCGATGAATCCGAGCAATATAATAGTTATCTTTTTCATATCCTTCATTTTTTAATTATTCGTCAAATAAGGGTTAGTCTTAGTGGGCAATGCAAACCATAACTTAGTCGACATTGCATCTTGTCCACCATCGAGATTTGCAATACCTTTCGTCAATTCATATTCATTGTTTGTTTTCTCGCTATCGGGATATACCAATCGCTGAGGAATATAAGCATAAGGATTATCCTTGGTGCCCGCATTTACAGCACCATATCCGGTTTCCGGCTGGAAATGCGGCGGGAATTCCAATACTTGGCTACGGCGAATCAGTGTCCACGCATCCAACGATTGATAAAACATAGCTATATATTGCTGCATGATAATCTGACAATAAATAGGATCAGGTTCATCAGATGTAATAGCAGAAGATACAATGCCGATAAAATCTTTATAATAATCTTCACCTTCTTCTGTGACTGTGAGATCTGTCAATGTATTCCATTTAATTCCCGGAGTCTGAAGATAATTATTTACTTTTCCACCGTCTACGCCATATTGTGCCATTGAAGCATTCACACCAGCATTGTAATAAGCCTCGGCTGTTTGCGAACCACTTCCCAAACCTTTATGAACCAATTCACTTTTCAACAGGCACACTTCTGCATAATTCATAATTACTTCTGCATAACTCTGCTCCGTGAATTTATCCTGTAATTGAGAGTAATCATCCGCCGTCTTTCCACTATGCGGATTGGGAGACAAGCTGACTCCCGAAGGCAAATTAGAAACTTTCGGTTGTCCCCAATAAGGTGCCCAATGGAAGTTATCAGGCATAGAAGCAGCATTGGCAGGAGTGAAAAACTTCTCCAACCGCGGATCAGCATAGGGAGCCATATACATCAGAATCGATTCGCCGGCAGAGTGAAGCTTATCCAAATTACTTTCACGGTTGATAACCAGATAATCATAAAAATAATTTCTTGTATCTGCGTTATCTCCCCATTGCAAAAGACAATTATCTTCATTACTTGTCATCAAGTTCTGTTCATTTTCCATAAGTTCATCAATCACTTCAGTCGCTTTCGAACGGTCAGCATTACAAATACGAACGGCCAAACGCAAACGTAGTGAATTGGCAAACTTCTTCCATTTCAATAAGTCGCTGGATTTCTGTCCTGAAGGAAAAATAGGGTCTGCTTTATAAACATCTCCATCCATCTTCAACCCGTCGGCACATGCTTTCAAATCATTCAGCATAGTATAATAAATATCCGATTCCTTATCGTAAGGCACTCTCTCGCCGGCATTAAATGCCTGACTTTTAGGAATACCTCCCCAAATAGAAACTGCTTGTGAGAAAAGATAGTTTTCCCATATTTTAGCAATAAGTACACGATTGTGATATTGCTCGTCATTTTCCATTTGCGTTTGTATAAAGTGAACAGGAAAAATAGCATAATTATATACATTCTTCCAATATGAATCATTGGTTGAACCTTGATTTCCATACCTTTGTACCTGTCCACCGGTAGCTCCACCATAATAATGGCTATAGTTGGCCAACAACACTTTTTTCATACTTCCGCAAAAAGCATTCAGCGTATAATAAGAACTCGTATTGAACAAATATTCAGGATTAATTTCATTAAGTTCATTGGGATTGGCATTGGCAGATTCAAAGTCATTCGTACACGAAACGAAAGAAATGGCCATTGCAGCAAAACCGGCTAATAATATTTTAATCTGTTTCATAATATTCTATCTTTAGAAGGTTAGTTTAATATCAAATCCGACAGAAGATACGGGCGGCATTCCTCCATATTCTATACCTTGAGCATTTCCTGATGAAGAAGAAGCCTCCGGATCTATGCCTTTAGGAGTATTTTGATGAAGAATAGCCAAATTACGTCCTACCACAGCCAGTCGTAGACCACTAATCGGCAATTTCTTTAGGATAGACTTCGGAAGACTGTAGGCAACAGAGAGTTCACGGAATTTAATATAGGAAGCATCAAATACAGATCTTTCATCATAACTGGCATAGCGGTTATTAGGTTTGACAAACAAGAGGCAAGGCGTTCCGTCTTCAAAATAAGCGTCCGGATATTGATAACCGGAAGTTGCCTTCGCGCTACTCTCACCATAAATCACATTACTCAAATAATATCCTTCACGTCCTTCGGCAGATTCGGCAACAACACCGGCTGTTGTCGCTCTATTCCATGTTCCCGAATAAAGAGTTCCTCCAATACGTGCATCAAACAGAAAACTAACTGTAAAATTCTGGATTCTGAAATTGCTTCCAAAACTTCCCGTCCATTTCGGCTCGGCACAGCCTAAATATTGCGTATTATCCGTTACCAATATTTTACCTGAAGAATCGACTAATTTACGTCCCTGGTCATCACGTTTCCAGGCACGTCCCCGAATGACTCCATAAGGCATGCCTTCTTCCAACATGATACTGACATTGCTTGATTTCAATAATTGCACATTAGGATTTCCGTCCACTACCTTAATCACTTTCGACCGATTACGCGCCCAGTTGATATTCGCATTCCATTCAAACAATTTGGTCTTGACGGGAGTAGCAGACAACACAACTTCCCATCCTTGATTACGTACATGACCTGTATTCAAGAATTTAAAACTATAACCGCTAGGCACCGGCAAAGCGACTTTCGTTATCAAGTCATAGGCATCAGAACGATAATAAGTTACATCTACACCCAAACGATTATGGAAAAAGCGGAGATCAGCTCCAAGTTCCAAAGAACGGTTACGTTCCGGCAAAAGTTGATCATTATTTAAAGTTGTACTAATGGTTTGCAAAGGTGAACCATTATAAATGCTACCCAACTTATAGGTTTGATTAATCCGATAGGGGTCTGTGTCAGAACCGGCATAAGCAAAAGAAGCACGAATCTTACCGAACGACAAGATAGGTGATTTGATCTTAAATGCATCGGTAAAAATAAACGTAGCACCAAAAGAAGGATAAAAATAAGAGCAATTATCCAGTGGTAAAGTAGACGACCAGTCATTGCGGGCCGTTACATCTAAATAAACATAACTATTGTAACCTAATGACACCGAGCCGTAAGCAGAACGGATTATCTTCTTAGATTGCAGTTGAGTGGCACTAGGATACTCATTCGAGTTAGAAATATTCTTGAAATCAGGAACCAATATGCTATTCACACTTTCCGTTCTTTTCTCCGAGTTGCGTTCATATCGGCTAATACCAGCAATGGCATTGACTGATATTTTATGAAATGTTTTATTATACATCAATAAAGCTTCAAAGTTAGTAGAAGTACTGTTATTAATCCAGTTCTTCATACCACCGTCCACATCACTACGTGCACCCAGATTAAAGAACTCCATTCCTTTCCACCAATAAGCATCCAATCCGGCTTTACCTACCGCCTTCAAGCCCGGAAGTAATTTTACTTCCAGATTCATCGATCCGCTCACCCTGTCACGCGTGTCAGAGTTCGTATTTTCATAAATATTCCAATACGGATTATAACCACGTTCACCAATCGGAATCATTTCATTTCCATTTTCATCCTTATAATGTTTCAATACATCAATAGAAAGCGAACGGGGAAGAGTAACAAACGCATATATAGGATTCTTATCCGAACCATTCATATATTGACGGTTGTCTACCTTTTCATGTGAGTAAGTCATTTTAGAATCTAAAGTCATCCATTTGGTAATCGTATTCATCAACCGGAGATTGAATATATCTTTAAAGCTTTCATTGATACCGTGTACTACACTATTACCCTTACTTCTCGTATACGATACGCGATAATTATTCTTTTTCGAACCACCTTCCACAGCCAATGTATGTGTGTACCGATGGGCGGTTTCGTAGAAATCCTTCACATTGTCCGGATGTGAAGAATGAGTAGTAAGTACACCGTCATGTCCATAGATAACCTGATCCCACAAAGGTGCTCCCCAGCTACGCAATTTAGCACCTGCAGAAGAATTATAACCACTGAAATTCGGTAAATCTGTTTGTAACCTGTTACCATTAGGTTGAAGTGTCAGTTTATGGTCAAGCAAATAAGAGTTCTCTCCTGTTCCCCAACCATTCTGATAATCTAAAAACTGGTTCACTTTTTCAAATTGAAAATTTCCGCTATAAGATACTTTTGTTTTTTCGAATGTGCTCGAACGTTTAGTTGTCACCAATACAACCCCCTGTGCTGCACGCGAACCATAAAGTGCAGCTGCATTCGGTCCCTTCAGGATTTCAATGCTTTCAATATCATCCGGATTGATATCCGCTACCGGATTACCAAGGTCGGTAGAACCTGTACCACCATCAACGGTCACACTTGTATCACCCGGTTCGTTTTCAATAATCATACCATCAATCACGAATACGGGCTGTGAGTTTTCAGTCAGTGAGCTTGTTCCGCGAATGACAATGCGCGCACTACCATTGCTCGTTCCCGGAGGAGTAATGGTAACCCCCGCCACCTTACCGGAAAGAGAAGATATCAGATTGCCACTACTATTTTCTGCCAAAGCTTCCGCATTTACACTCTGCCGTGAATAATTAAGACTCTTAGCTTCACGCGTCACTCCGAGAGCGGTAACAACCACTTCATCAAGAGCCTTCGCCGTGCTGGCCAAAGATACATTGATATGAGTCAAACCGGTAATTTTAGCCGTTTTCGTCTCCATTCCGACATACGAAAATTTCAATTCTTGACATCCATTAGGCACATTAAGTGTAAACATACCATTTATATCGGTAATTGTACCTACCGATTTAGCGTTCGTCTTACCATCCGGATCAACAGCTACCACCGTAGCTCCTATGATAGGCATTCCATCCGCAGCATCTGTCACTTTACCCGTTATACGCTTTCCTTGCGCATAACCCAATACACTTATTACTAAAAAGAATAAGAATAGGAAGTAGTTTTTCATAATACTTAATTATTAAATTAAAGAATACAGTATTGATTAATGCATTAAAGATGAACCAAAGATATTTTATTGTGATTAATATTAGATTAATATTCTCTTAATGACGGGACTTTACAAAAAAATATTTGTAGAAGATAGATTTTAAGGTTACATTAAGTTTTCATTAATCAAACCATCCTATATTTACAGCAAATCTAATTAAAACCATCGAAAAATAAAAAAATCTGTTTATGTACAAGAGAAAATTCATTCCGTTAGTACTGTTAATGATTTTAATCGTCAATGGATGCAGCAACAAGCAAGAGGTAGTGTTAACTCCGGTTGACTATGTAAATCCTTATATGGGGAATATCAGCCATTTGTTAGTTCCTACTTACCCAACTGTCCATCTTCCCAATAGTATGCTCCGCATCTATCCGGAAAGAGCAGATTACACCTCTGATAAAATAAAAGGCTTACCGGTCATTGTCACCTCACATCGGGGAAAGTCTGCATTCAGCCTGTCTTTCTATCAGGGAGCAGAGAGCGGATTACAACCGGTATATTACTATTGTTATGATAATGAAATGATAAAACCCTATTCCTATTCTTCCTATTTTGAAGAAGAAGAGGTTTCCACTAAATTCGCTCCCTCCCACCAGGCAGGAATCTATGAACTAAGTTTCCGGAAAAACGATGCTCCATATTTAATACTTAGTACCACCAATGGTGAGCTTAAAACTACGGAGAATACCATTTCCGGTTATCAGAACATAGATCATCAAACCAAAGTATATGTTTATATGGAGACTTCCGCACTGCCGGAAAAAACGATGACTGTCAGCAAAGAAGAAATAAATCACAGCCACACTGCCATAAAAGGCAAGAACGTGGGTATCGCTCTCTTATATTCAACAGATATAAAAACAATCAAAGTTCGCTACGGTATATCCTTCATTGATGAAAAGCAAGCAAAAGCCAACCTACAGCGGGAAATAAAAGATTATGATGTAGAAAACCAGATGAACATTGCCAAAAACATCTGGAACCAAACATTAAGTAAAATCAAAGTGGAAGGAATAGACGAAAATGCAAAAGCAATATTCTATACTTCCCTCTACCGGACTTACGAACGGATGATTTGCCTTTCGGAAGACAACCGCTATTACAGTGCTTTCGACAATAGTATCCACAAAGATTCTGTCCCATTTTATACCGACGATTGGATTTGGGACACGTATAGAGCAGTCCACCCCTTACGTGTTATCATCGAACCAGAAATGGAAGCTGACATGATTCAGTCTTTTATCAGAATGGCACAACAAATGGAACATAACTGGATGCCTACATTTCCTGAAGTTACGGGAGACAGCCGTAGAATGAATTCCAATCACGGTGTAGCCACTGTTATTGATTCATATATAAAAGGAATCCGTAACTTTGATTTATCAGCTGCTTACGAAGCCTGCAAACTTGGTATTACAGAAAAAACGTTAGCCCCGTGGTCAGGCATAAAGGGAGGTGAAATCACAAAATTCTATTGGGAAAACGGATATTTACCGGCATTGGCACCGGGAGAACAAGAAACAGCTGACGAAGTACACCCATTTGAAAAACGCCAACCAGTAGCCGTCACTCTAGGTACGTCTTACGATGAATGGTGTCTGGCACAAATAGCCAAACAACTTGGGTATGAGAAAGACTATAACTACTTTCTACAAGGGAGTAAAAACTATCGGAATATTTTCAATCCTGAAACAAAATTCTTCCATCCCAAAAATGCAAAAGGCGAATTCATAGAACCCTTTGATTATGCCACTGCCGGTGGATTAGGTGCTCGTGAAGCATACGGCGAAAATAACGGTTGGATATACCGATGGGATGTTCCCCATAATATTGCTGATTTAATTGAACTGATGGGAGGGAAAGAAGCATTCAGAAATAATCTTGAAACGATGTATAACACCCCATTGGGCGAAGCCAAATATGTATTTTATGCACAATTACCGGATCATACGGGTAATGTAGGTCAATTTTCAATGGCTAATGAACCCAGTATGCACATTCCTTATCTGTACAACTATATAGGAGAGCCCTGGAGAACTCAAAAAAGAGTAAGGACATTGCTCGATGAATGGTTTAGAAATGACCTGATGGGACTCCCGGGCGACGAAGATGGCGGAGGAATGTCAGCATTTGTAGTCTTCTCCATGCTAGGTTTCTATCCTATTACTCCTGGTTTGCCTATTTATGTCATCGGAACTCCTATGTTCGAAAGAGCAGTTATTGAAACAGGAGCCGGAAAATCATTCGAGGTCATTGCGCACAACTATTCGCCGACAAATAAATATATCCAATCAGCCAAATTAAATGGCAAAGATTGGACCCAATCCTGGTTCGAACATAAAGAACTGATGAATGGCGGCAAACTGGAATTTACAATGGGAAACACTCCCAATAAGAATTGGGCGGCAGACAGTGTCCCCCCTTCTTTTGAAATAAATAAGTAACAGAATATGAATAAAATATTATTTGTCCTTTTATCGCTTTTGACTTCTCTGCAATCATACTCCCAAGAGCAAAATGAAAAAGAAGTTTCATTTCTCTTGTTGGGAGATATACACTATGATTTATTGGAAGATCACGATATGGAATGGTTATCCACCAAACCGGATGATCTGCGCCAAGTTACCAAAGAATATTCAGTATTCACGAAAAATACATGGCCGGAATTCTCCCGGATAATCAGCGGGCAAGTTCAAAAACACCAGCCGTCAATAAAAGCCGTTCTGCAAATGGGGGACTTGTCAGAAGGATTGGCCGGTTCTCCACAAAAAGCAATACAGATGGCTAACAGTGCCTTTAAAGCTGTCAACAAAATGAATCTGAAAGTACCTTTCATTATGACTAAAGGTAATCATGATATCACAGGGCCAGGGGCTAAAGAAGCTTTTGAAAAAGTATACTTACCCAATATGGCAAGGTTGGCAGGACATCCATCCTTACAGTCAGCCAATTACACTACTACTCTTGATGATGTATTATTTGTGTGTTATGATCCATGGGATCGGAATCCGGAAGGGCTACAACAATTAGAAAAGTCATTAGCCGGCTCGAAGGCAACTTACAAGTTTGTCATGTTACACGAGCCTGTGATTCCGGTAAACGAAAGATGCTGGCATGTATTCCGACAAGATAATGCCAAGAGGGAACAATTGCTGCAAATCATTGCCAGTCAACAAGCAATCGTGCTCTGTGCACATCTGCATCTATACTCCGTTGTCTGTCGGGACACTCCTTGGGGACCTATCGTCCAGATTCTCGTCAACAGTGTCATCAAAGATAAAAATATGCTGGTTCCGAAAAATGTAGTTGCAGACTATGGTCCTGAATTTGTAACGGCACACCCACAATGGCAACCTTCTACTCTACAACAGCGTATGGAATGGATTGATAAAGAAACTCCCCATATCCGTTTTTTCAAACAAATGGATTTACCGGGCTACGGCATCCTTTCTATTGACAAAGAAAACAACAAGATGCAATTAGAATATTATGCCGCATTTGGAGAAAAGCCATACGATACAGTCAACATATCCGAATTACTTACTTCTAATTAAAAACATATTAGCCATGAATGTAAAATTTAAAGCTCATTTATTTATTTTCTCCTTATTCTTTTGCTATAATCTATCAGCACAAGAAATCGTCAAAGGAGATTTTAAGAACGAAAATCCACAAAGTTCGTATGTTCCTTCATTTGACATGGATGCTACCGACAAACCGGTGAAGAATGTCATCTTAATGATAGGTGACGGCATGGGACTGGCACATATCTGTTCAGGAATGTATGCCAATCAAGGACAGCTTACTATCACTAATTTAAAAACATGCGGTTTCGTCAGAACGCAATCCGCCAACAAGTTTACAACAGATTCAGCTGCTTCCGGAACTGCTTACTCAACCGGAAAAAAAACTAAAAACGGAGCACTCGGAATGGATGAAAATAACCAAGTTATTCCCAACTTACCGGAGAAGTTATCCGGCTATGGCTACATTTCAGGAATCGTTACCACTGACAATCTCGACGGAGCTACTCCTGCTGCTTTCTTTGCTCACCAACCGGAACGTGGAATGTCTAAAGAAATATGGGCAGATCTTCCTAACAGTAAGCTGACATTCTTTTCTGCCGGTAGTTATGAACTATTTGAAAAACAAGCACCAAACGTTCAAAAGGAAATCAAAAAAGAGTTTACCATCATAGAAGAACCGAATGACAAAGCCATCAAGAAATCTAAAAAACTAGGATATTTACCCACAAAGAGCAAAACGGCTTCTGTAAACGAAAACCGGGGAGATTTCCTTCCGTCTACCACCCAAATGGCCATTGACTATCTTTCGAGCAGGAGTACTAACGGTTTCTTCTTAATGGTAGAAGGTGGAAAGATTGACTGGGCTTGCCACGGTAATGACGCCGCTACCGTATTCAATGAAGTAAAGGACATGGATGACGCTATCAAAGTAGCTTACGAATTCTACAAGAAACATCCGAAAGAAACACTGATCGTTGTTACGGCCGACCACGAAACCGGTGGTATCGTACTAGGTACAGGCAAATATGCGTTGAACCTGAAAGCATTGCAATATCAAAAACATTCTGCTGACGGATTGTCCAGACGTATCAGCGAACTAAGAAAATCAAAAGGCAACAAAGTGACTTGGGAAGACATGAAAGAATTCCTGGGTGAAGAAATGGGCTTCTGGAAACAGTTCCCTATTTCCTGGGAACAGGAAAAGAAGCTGCGTGACGAGTTCGAACAATCCTTTGTCAGAAATAAAGTGGTATTTGCCGAAAGCATGTACTCTAAAAGCGAGCCGATGGCTGCACGCGCTAAAGAAGTAATGGACCAGATATCTATGGTAGGCTGGGTAAGCGGCGGTCACTCTGCCGGTTATGTGCCGGTATTTGCCATCGGTGCCGGTTCTCAACTGTTCGGTGAGAAGATTGACAATACGGAAATTCCGAAACGGATAGCTAAAGCTGCCGGATATAAATAAAGAATTGACTGCACGAATATGTAATCAAAACACTATTTATTTTCATTTAGGCACGGATTTCACGGATTAAC
>OHSP01000624.1_pt1 | contig 17283 bp, 9 predicted proteins | sample 1578711 | NCBI WGS metagenome assembly OHSP01 (sample SAMEA3879584, study PRJEB24766) | human gut metagenome | biome: human-associated habitat; feature: feces | place: USA | collected 1985/1987
TGGGGAAAAGCCCATCAAAACGAGGGTGAAGCATATCCTCCAATACAAAAAGCCTGTTTCTGTTGTGGCAGGGCTGGCGGTTGTGGCGGCGGTGGCGGTGGGATGCGCCATCTGGAGTGCGCCGGAAAAAGTGGATGAAGGCAGCGAGATTATCAAAATAAAGGAAGAACAGATTACAGATATGGTAGAAAAACAGGGCAGCCACATCATTGACCGAGAAGTGATGCAAGCCACACAGCATGCTCGTGTGGATGGTCTGCTGGGGGAAAATGTGTCTGTGGAAGTCTGGTCAGAAAAATGCCGCTTTCAGTTAGATAGCGACAAGCCTTTGCAGTTACCGGAGGAAATTACCCAGGAGGGAGATAATTTATATCTGGAATCGGAAAAATACGCCTTCGGGGCAATGCGTTTGCCGAACCCTGATGAAAGCGGCGTTGACGTTTATGAATATACAGACGAGGAGGAGGCGTTATTTGGTGTATGCTTTGGCAGTTTGCGTTTCTATGAACAGATGATGCCTCAGGAAGAAATGGAGACTATGGTGCGGGCGCTTCTGGAGGACAAAGGATATATTACACCGGAAACTTATGAGGGAAATCATGTCATCGTGGATGTATCTCTCCATCAGCAGAAAGGATACAGTGATTGGCGGCTGCTTCTGTCCCAGCCTGTGAAACAGGGAGCAGACGGCATTTGGTGTGTGGAACGGTGGAGTGATGAATTGGGACATCTTTATTACAACTATGTCAGTGGTGCGGAAGAAGATACTTATTACACGGAACAGCAGGCACAGTGTGATGAAGGACACAAGGTAGGGCTTTTGAATCCTGAAGACGTTGCCATGACATTTCTGCGGGATGATATGAACCTTTGGTCTGTGACCACAGACGATATTGTGGTGAGAGAAGGAACTTTGGAGGATTTTTACGGTGATATGTCCTCTAAGCGGTTCGGGTATATCTTAGAGTTGGATTTTGAAAATGAGTGGCTCGAATTGAACGAAGCCCAGTGGTATACAGAGGAAAACAGGGAACGTTTGGCACAGGTACATCTGGATCCCAATATGGAGATGCCAAATGGATTTTATATCCGCACATGGGAAAATAATACGTCCATGAATATGGGGAAACGCCCCGAAATTCTGGTGGTGGAATTCACAGAAAATGGTGTGGAGCAGAAACAGCTGAAAAGCTGGAAGGAATTGCAGAAACATTTGGAAGAAGGCGGCGGATACCTGCCTTTTTGGATCACTTCGGAGAATGGTGTTGTGACGAAAGTAGAAGAACAGTATGTTCCATAAAAGAAAAAGGCACAGAATTTTAAATAGGTTCTGTGCCTTTTGTATTTGCGAAGATGTTGTCCATACGGGGCAGGTCATACTCCAACAGCCAATTATGGCAGTCCTCATAAAAAGGAGAAAGAAGGGCTTTGTCTGACGCCACCAAGTCCATGCCTCTGTCATCATAGAGATGAAGCAGGAAAGGGGTCTGGGTATTGAAAAAGAAAACAGCAGAGGAAAGTTCCAGAAATCCGGCGAAATCTGTTTTCAGAATGCCGTCCAGCAGAGCGGAGGTTTTGGGCGACGTTTCTTCCATATCCCAGAAAAAGAAGATACGGGTAAAAGGTTTGCCGTCACGGTCTACGGTTTCCTGTTCATAGACCTCCGCAGGTTCCGGCAGACGGGCAAGCTTGCAGAAACGATCAAGAAGATCGTTTATGTCGGAATCCATATCCGGTGTACGGTAGAGCACCCAAAGAAGGGTATCAAAAGCAGGCGCTTTTTCATAAAGAAATGAGGTGCGCCAGTATGCCATACGGAAATAACGGGGATCATTGACCGGAATGTCCTCAGGGCCGATTTCGAAGCGAAGGGACAGGGGACTTTCATAAAATATAGGTAATTGCAGGCGTTCATTGCCCAATGCCTGCAATGTGGACAGGGTTCGTTCTAATAACATGGGAGACTCCTTTTGTGATATTTTGCAATAGTATAGCAGAAAATGGGAAAGAAAAAAAGAGAATGGAAAGGATGCCTGAAAATTTGCAAAAAAGAAGAAAGCTGGAATCTTTTTGTAGAGATTCCAGCTTTCTTTGTTTTCTGATGAAGAAATTTGTGTTTATGCCTTTTCTGTCCGGGTGGTGCGCAGAAACATGGCAATGGCTGTGCCGCAGATGATGGCATAGCCGATCCAGCTGAGCCAGTCAGGAATCTGTCCGAATACGATGAAGCCCAGAAGCGCTGAGAAGGGAATCTGGAAATAGTCGAAAACGGAAATTTCCCTTGCGGGTGCGTAGCAGTAAGCGGCAGTGATGGTGAACTGACCGCCGGCGGCAGAAAGACCTGCAAAAAGAAGTGTGCCCAGCTGCACCCAAGTCATAGGGTGGAAATCGAAGATCAGGAAGGGCAACAGCACCACGCAGGAGAATGCCGAGAAGAAGAACACGATAAATGGCCCAGCAACGCCCTGTTGTCCCAAAGAGCGGACGTATGTATAAGCAAGACCTGCGCCAAGACCGCCCATAAGCCCGATGAGAGCAGGAATGAGATTCATATTGCCTGTGGGTTTGACAATGAACAGAACACCGATGAAAGCGGTGATGATGGACAATGTCTGGAAGTGGTTGGGCTTTTCTTTCAGCAGGAAGATGGCAAAGATGACCGCAAAGAAGGGGGACATCTTATTGAGCATGGATGCGTCTGCCAGCACCAGATGGTCTACGGCGTAGAAGTTACAAAGGACGCCGACAGTACCGAAGAAAGCACGCCAGAATAGATGGCGTTTTGATTTGGGGGTAAAAGTGACTTTGGGGCGTTCCCGGTACAAAATCACAGCGGCAAAGATCAGTGCCACGAAATTACGGAAAAAACTTTTCTGCATGGAAGGCAGATCACCGGAAAGCCGCACAAACAAATTCATCAAAGCGAAAAAGAAGGATGATGCGGTGATGCACAAAATCCCTTTTTGTTTTTGTGTCATAATAAAACTCCTTTCAGAAAAAATCGCACGGGGTTTATTATACGATGGTTTTGGGGGAAAGAAAAGAGAAAATGCTGGTTTTTTCAAAAAAGAACAGCAAGACACCTTTCAGAGGGATACTTGCTGTCTGATTTGGTTTTATTCGCCGTGGATGGCTTTTCTGCGGGCTTCGGCTTCCGCTTTGGAGAAGGGGCAGCCACAGTAATCCTGGCGGTAGAGATGGTACTGTTCTGACAGTTCGCAGGAGCGTTTATAGCCGTTTTTCTTTTTGAAATCTGAAAAAAGATAAGAAACGCCGTAGGTTTCCGCCAGTTCTTTGCCGATGGCATTGAGTACCTGGGCATTTTTATGGGGGCTGATGGAAAGGGTGGTGGTGAAGTAATCAAAGCCGCCAGCCTTTGCCGCTTCCGCTGTCTTTTTCAGACGAAGGGTATAACAGTCAAAGCAGCGCTGTCTCCCTTCCGGTTCCTGTTCTCTGCCTTTTGCCATGGCGAAGAAGGTTCCCGGGTCATATTCCCCAACGATACAGGACACTTCGCCTTCCAAAGGCATCTGAGCAATGAGTTTCTGCTGTTCTTCCGCCCGGTGGGTAAATTCTGCCGCAGGGGAGATATTGGGGTTATAGTAATATACGGTAATATCAAAATAATGAGAGAGATACTCCAATACATAAGAAGAACAGGGGCCGCAGCAGCTATGGAGCAGCAGACGGGGGCGATGTTCTTCCTTTTCTATGGTCTTTAAAGTGCGTTCCAGCACAATCTGATAATTCTCTTTCTGCAAGATAAACACCTCGTTTCTATCTCAAACAGTGTAACAGGTAGGGGAGAAAATGTAAAGAAGTGTGATGTATGAAAAAAAGAACAAAAATAGTTCACAAAATTGCAATTTTTCAGAGTTGCAAAATCAAAAAAATAGTCATGAAATTTTAACGGAATTTTAGCAGTGTTTTATACAAAATGTCACTTGCACCAAAAATGCAATGGGAAAGAACGGAGAAAAGCGGGGAAGGGGTTGTGCAAATGGGAGAAGGGAAAAAAGCAATAAAAAAAGGCGGGAAACCGCCGGAAATTCAAGGAAAAAGGGCTTGACAGCCGGTCTTAGGTGTGGTAAAATATCTCACACATTGGCAAACAAGCACACATATCCATGATTTATGGTCAGTATAGCATAGAGGTTTGCAAAATTCAACATCTTTTTGCAGAACTCGGCAGGAACCTTGAAATACAGGGGATTTCTGGCACATAAGGATTGCGCTTTGTTTGGAATTATTGGCTTTTATATGGTGAACGGGAGGCTGTATGGCAAACTGTTCAAAAGTTGCATTAGAATTTCTTAGATAAAAGAGGCTTTTGTCACGACCACTGATCAAAGGTGGTGCAGGCAAAGGTCTAGCTTTGTTTGGGCAATTCTAAATTTTTTGCGCAAAAGCAGAAAATTTCTGCAAAAAAGCATCTGCCATGGACGCCTGATAGAGAGAAACGACAGGTCGTTTTTCTGTATCAAGTGTCCGTAGGGCAGTGGTAATGTCGGTGTGATAGATAAATTCGAGAGGTGACAAGATGGAAAAAAACAGAATTCATGCACTCCGTTTTGGCGACACGACACGAATGAGCTATTCCAAAATCAACGAAGTTTTGGATATGCCCAATCTGATCGAGGTGCAGAAAGACAGTTACCAGTGGTTTTTGAAGGAAGGATTAAAGGAAGTATTCGAAGATATTTCCCCCATCACAGACTTCAGCGGCAATCTGGTGCTGGAATTCATTGATTTTACATTGGATTCCGAACCCAAATTCTCCATTGAAGAATGTAAAGAACGTGATGCCACCTATGCGGCAGCATTGAAAGTAAAAGCAAGACTGTATAACAGAGAAATGGACGAACTGAAGGAACAGGAAATCTTTATGGGCGATTTCCCTCTGATGACAGAAACAGGTACCTTCATCATCAACGGTGCAGAACGTGTTATCGTCAGCCAGTTGGTTCGTTCCCCCGGCATTTACTATGCTTCTGATTTTGACAAAGTTGGGAAAAAGCTGCTTTCCGCAACTGTTATCCCCAACAGAGGCGCTTGGCTGGAATATGAAACAGACTCCAACGACGTATTCTATGTAAGAGTTGACCGTACCAGAAAAGTTCCCGTAACAGTTCTGATTCGTGCCCTGGGCATTGGCTCCGACGCGGAAATCATTGACCTGTTCGGCGAAGAACCTAAGATTCTGGCGACTCTGGAAAAAGACGTTTCTAAATCTTACGAAGAAGGTCTGATCGAAATCTATAAAAAGCTGCGTCCCGGTGAACCTCCCACAGTGGAAAGTTCCGAATCCCTGCTGCGTGGCATGTTTTTCGATCCCAAACGTTATGACCTGGCAAAAGTAGGCCGTTACAAATTCAACAAGAAACTGGCTCTGAGAAACAGAATCCGCGGTGCAAAACTGGCGGAAGCAGTGGTTGACCCTATGACAGGGGAAGTTCTGGCTGAAGAAGGCGCAGTGCTGACAATGGAACTGTGCGATACTATCCAGGACAGCGGCATCGACCAGCTGTATATTGAAGTAGAAGAAAGAAAAGTAAAAATCCTGACAAACCGTGCAGTTGCAATTGATGCATATCTGGAAGAATTCGGTCTGACAGCAGAAGATGTAAACATCAAAGAAAGAGTTTACTTCCCTGTACTGGAACAGCTGCTGAACGAATACACAACAGCTGAAGAACTGAAAGCTGCCATCAAAGAAAACATCCACGAACTGGTGCCTAAGCACATCACACTGGAAGACATCATGGCTTCCATCAACTATGTGATGCAGCTGGATTACGGCTACGGCAACGTGGACGATATCGACCATCTGGGCAACAGACGTATCCGTTCCGTAGGGGAACTGCTTCAGAACCAGTTCCGTATCGGTCTGTCCAGAATGGAAAGAGTAGTTCGTGAAAGAATGACAACACAGGATCTGGCTGTGGTAACACCTCAGGCTCTGATCAACGTACGTCCTGTAACAGCTGCTATCAAGGAATTCTTCGGTTCCTCCCAGCTGTCTCAGTTCATGGACCAGAACAACCCTCTGGCTGAGCTGACCCATAAGCGCCGTCTGTCCGCTCTGGGCCCTGGCGGTCTGAGCCGTGACCGTGCTGGTTTCGAGGTCCGTGACGTTCACTACAGCCACTACGGCCGTATGTGCCCCATCGAGACGCCGGAAGGCCCCAACATCGGTCTGATCTCTTACCTGGCATCCTATGCTAAGATCAACGCGTATGGCTTCGTGGAGGCCCCTTACCGTAAGGTGAAAAAGACCTACGATGAGGAAGGCCGCCTGATCGACCAGGTCGTTACCGATGAAGTGGAGTATATGACCGCTGATCTGGAGGACGAGTACGTCGTCGCCCAGGCCAACGAGCCCCTGGATGAGAGCAAGCACTTCAAGCGGCAGCGCGTGTCTGCCCGCCGCCGGGACGAGATTTTGGAAATCGACGCAGAAAAGGTCGATTATATGGACGTTTCTCCCCGGATGATGGTCTCTGTGGCAACCGCCTGCATCCCCTTCCTGGAGAACGACGACTGTAACCGTGCTCTGATGGGCTCCAACATGCAGCGTCAGGCCGTGCCTCTGATGGTCACCCAGCAGCCGCTGGTCGCCACCGGTATGGAGTACAAGGCAGCTACCGACTCTGGTACTGCTGTGCTGGCCAAGAACGACGGCATCGTGGAAAAGGTGGATGCAGACCATGTGCTGGTGCGCACCACCGCAGGTGCCCTGGAGGATTACGCTCTGGTGAAGTTTGCCCGCTCCAACGCAGGCACCTGCATCAACCAGCGCCCCATCGTGGAAGTAGGGGAGACCGTCAAGGCAGGCCAGGTGCTGGCCGATGGCCCTGCTATGCGCAATGGTGAGATCTCTCTGGGCAAGAACGCTCTGATCGGCTTCATGACCTGGGAGGGCTACAACTACGAGGACGCCGTCCTGCTGAACGAGAAGATCGTCCGCGAGGATGTGTACACCTCCATCCATATCGAGGAGTACGAGACCGAGTCTCGTGACACCAAGCTGGGACCTGAGGAGATCACCCGTGATATCCCCAACGTCTCCGAGGATGCCCTGAAGGACCTGGACGAGCGCGGTATCATCCGCATTGGCGCCGAGGTCAAGAGCGGCGATATCCTGGTTGGTAAGGTCACCCCCAAGGGCGAGACCGAGCTGACCGCTGAGGAGCGCCTGCTGCGGGCTATCTTTGGTGAGAAGGCCCGTGAGGTGCGTGACACCTCCCTGCGTGTGCCCCATGGCGAGTATGGCATCATTGTGGATGTCAAGGTGTTCACTCCGGAAAACAGCGACGAGCTGCAGCCCGGCGTGCGCCAGGTGGTGCGCTGCTACATTGCCCAGAAGCGCAAGATCAGCGTGGGCGATAAGATGGCAGGCCGTCACGGCAACAAGGGTGTCGTTTCCCGCATCCTGCCGCAGGAGGATATGCCGTACCTGCCGGACGGCACCCCGCTGGATATCGTGCTGAACCCGCTGGGCGTTCCCTCCCGTATGAACATCGGTCAGGTGCTGGAAGTCAACCTGGGCTATGCAGCCAAGGCTTGCGGCATCAAGGTCATGACCCCGGTGTTCGACTCCGCACGAGAGAATGATATCGGCGATGCATTCGATACTGCCCGGGAGATGTGGCACGGCGAGAACGCCCCCGCATACCCCACCAAGCTCCCCCGGATCATGGGCGAGAAGGGCCATATCATCGACTTCTCCAAGATCGAGCTGGACCGTGACGGCAAGACCACCGTCTACGATGGCCGTACCGGCGAAAAGTTCGACAACCGGGTCACGGTGGGCTATATGTACTACCTGAAGCTGCACCACCTGGTCGACGATAAGATCCATGCCCGTTCTACCGGCCCCTACTCTCTGGTCACGCAGCAGCCCCTGGGCGGCAAGGCCCAGTTCGGCGGCCAGCGCTTCGGCGAGATGGAGGTCTGGGCACTGGAGGCTTACGGCGCAGCTTATACCCTGCAGGAGATCCTGACCGTCAAGTCCGACGACGTGGAGGGCCGTGTCAAGACCTACGAGGCCATCGTCAAGGGCGAGCCGGTGCCGCAGCCGGGTATTCCGGAGTCCTTCCGCGTTATGCTCAAGGAGCTGCAGTCCCTGGGTCTGGACGTGGTGGTCCAGGACAAGGAAGGCAACGAGATCGATATGCGCCAGAACTTTGACGACGAGGAGACCGGCTTTGATATGCGCGATGTTGCCGGTACCGAGACTGTCACCAACGAGAACGAGCTGGCAGGCGACTACACCATCAAGGACGCAGGCTCCAGCTTCGATGATCCTTCTGTGCTGGAGGACAGCTCCAGCGAAGCGGCTCCCGCTTCTTTTGACGAAGTGGACATTGAATGACCCCTCAGGGTCGCCCGGTGCGGCGGCCGGCAGAAAAGCCGGTGACCCGCCGCAGCCGGTGCGGACCCGCACAGCCGCGTGTTATCATCGAGACAACTAGAGATTAAGGAAGGGTTCGTTTCATGGAAAACAACGTTTTCGATTCGATCAAAATCGGCCTTGCCTCTCCCGATCAGATCCGCAAGTGGAGCTACGGCGAGGTGAAGAAGCCGGAGACCATCAACTACCGCACCCTGAAGCCGGAGCGCGACGGCCTGTACTGCGAGCGCATTTTTGGACCTACCAAGGACTGGGAGTGCCACTGCGGTAAGTACAAGCGCATCCGTTATAAGGGCAAGGTCTGCGACCGCTGCGGCGTTGAGGTCACCAAGGCAAAGGTCCGCCGCGAGCGTATGGGCCACATCGAGCTGGCCGCTCCGGTCAGCCACATCTGGTACTTCAAGGGCATCCCCAGCCGCATTGGCCTGATGCTGGACATCAGCCCCCGCCTGCTGGAGAAGGTGCTGTACTTTGCCAGCTATATCGTCACCAACCCCGGCCTGACCCCGCTGGAGAAAAAGCAGCTGCTGACCGAGAAGGAATACCGGGAGATGCAGGAGCGCTACGGCGATGAGTTCGAGGCATCGATGGGTGCTGAGGCCATCCAGGAGCTGCTGCGGGAGATCGACCTGGATCAGCTCAGTGCGGAGCTGACCGCTGAGGTGGAGAAGTCCTCCGGCCAGAAGCGTGTCCGCATCCTGAAGCGCCTGGAGGTCGTGGAGGCTTTCCGCATCTCCGGCAACCGCCCCGAGTGGATGGTCATGGACGTTCTGCCGGTGCTGCCGCCGGATCTGCGCCCCATGGTCCAGCTGGATGGCGGCCGCTTTGCTACCTCTGACCTGAACGATCTGTATCGCCGGGTCATCAACCGCAACAACCGTCTGCGCCGTCTGCTGGAGCTGGGCGCACCGGATATCATCGTCCGCAACGAGAAGCGGATGCTGCAGGAGGCTGTGGACAGCCTGATCGACAACGGCCGCCGCGGCCGTCCGGTCACCGGCCCCAACAACCGTGCCCTGAAGAGCCTGTCTGATATGCTTAAGGGCAAGCAGGGCCGCTTCCGTCAGAACCTGCTGGGCAAGCGCGTGGACTACTCCGGCCGTTCCGTTATCGTTGTCGGCCCTGAGCTGCGTATGGACCAGTGTGGTCTGCCCAAGGAGATGGCTCTGGAGCTGTTCAAGCCCTTTGTCATGAAGGACCTGGTGGAAAAGGGCATTGCCAACAACATCAAGTCCGCCCGCAAGATGGTGGAGCGTGCAAAGCCGGAAGTCTGGGACAGCCTGGAGACTGTGATCCAGGGTCATCCCGTGCTGCTGAACCGTGCACCTACCCTGCACCGTCTGGGCATCCAGGCATTCAACCCGGTGCTGGTGGAGGGCCGTGCCATCAAGCTGCACCCCCTGTCCTGTACCGCATTCAACGCGGACTTCGACGGCGACCAGATGGCTGTCCACCTGCCGCTGAGCGAGGACGCCTGCCGTGAGGCCAAGATGCTGATGCTGGCTTCCGGCAACCTGCTGAAGCCCTCCGACGGCGCCCCCGTCACTGTGCCTACGCAGGATATGATCCTGGGCAGCTACTACCTGACCACCGTCCGTGAGGAGGAGGTTGGCGCCGGCAAGGTGTTCCGTGATGAGAACGAGGCCCTGATGGCCTATGCCGAGCACGTCATCTCCCTGCACGCTCCCATCAAGGTGCGCCGCACCATGGTGCTGGATGGCGTGGAGCGCAGCGGTCTGGTGGATGCCACCGCAGGCCGGATCATCTTCAATAACCCGATCCCCCAGAACCTGGGCTATATCGACCGTACCGATCCGGAGCACTGGCTGGAGTACGAGGTCAGCTTCCGCGTGACCAAAAAGACCCTGCCGGACATCATCTCCCGTTGCATGACCCGCAATGGCACCCGCGCCTGTGCAAAGATGCTGGATGCCATCAAGAGCCAGGGCTATAAGTATTCCACCCTGTCTGCGATCTCTGTGGCCGTCTGTGATGCGGTGATCCCGCCCCAGAAGGCAGAGCTGATCGCAGAGGCAGATAAGCAGGTCTCCCAGGTGGGCAAGCTGTTCAACCGCGGCCTGATCTCCGAGGGCGAGCGCTACAAGCAGACCATCGACATCTGGCAGGCGACCACCGACAGAGTCTCCAAGGCTCTGGCGGACAACCTGCCCAAGGACAACGAGATCTATATGATGGCGGACTCTGGTGCTCGTGGTTCTATGAACCAGATCAAGCAGCTGGCCGGCATGCGCGGCCTGCTGGCAAACACCGCCGGCCACACCATCGAGATGCCCATTCGTGCGAACTACCGCGAAGGTCTGAACATTCTGGAATACTTCGTTTCCGCTCGTGGTGCTCGTAAGGGTCTGGCAGATACCGCTCTGCGTACCGCAGACTCCGGTTACCTGACCCGCCGCATGGTCGACGTCTCTCAGGACGTTATCGTCCGCGAGATCGACTGCGGCACCACCGACGGCCTGTGGGTCTCTGAGATCCACGAGGGCAAGGAGAAGATCGAGAGCTTCCGCGAGCGTCTCATCGGCCGTTATGCCGTGGGCGACGTGGTGAATCCGGTCACCGGCAAGGTCATCGTGCCGGAAGGCAAGATGATCGACCTGTACGATGCAGACGAGATCGAGTCGGCTGGCATCACCAAGCTGAAGATCCGCAGCCTGCTGACCTGCCGTGCAAAGATCGGTGTCTGCGCCCGCTGCTATGGCTCCGACATGGCCAATGGTGAGCCGGTCCAGCTGGGCGAGTCCATCGGCGTTATTGCAGCTGAGTCCATCGGCGAGCCGGGCACCCAGCTGACCATGCGTACCTTCCATACCGGCGGTATCGCATCGGCCGAGGATATTACTCAGGGTCTGCCTCGTGTTGAGGAGCTGTTCGAGAGCCGCCGTCCCAAGAGCATGGCCATCATGAGCGAGATCTCTGGTGTGGTCTCTCAGGACGATACCAAGAAGAACGTGGTTATCAAGGTCACCGGCAAGGACGAAGAGACCGGTGCAGAGGTGGTCAAGAGCTACTCCATCCCCTTTACCCAGCATGCACGCGTCGTGCCGGGTGACCGTGTGGAGAAGGGCGACATCATCACCCGTGAGGGCGTGCTCTATCCCCAGGATATCCTGGCGATCAAGGGCCTGAGCGATGTGCAGAACTACCTGATCAGCGAGGTCCAGAAGGTCTACCGTCTGCAGGGCGTTGAGATCAACGATAAGCATATCGAGGTCATCGTCCGTCAGATGTGCCGTAAGGTCCGGGTCACCGACTCCGGCTCTTCCGACCTGATCGGCGGCGCACTGGCAAACCGCCTGGATGTGGAGAACATCAATGCAGATCTGCAGAAGCGGATCGACGCAGGCGAGCAGGGCCTCAAGCTGGTGGAGTACCAGCAGGTGCTGCTGGGCATCACCAAGGCTGCCCTGGCCAATGAGTCCTTCCTGTCTGCTGCATCCTTCCAGGAGACCACCCGCGTGCTGACCGAGGCTGCCATCAAGGGCAAGACCGACCCGCTGGCTGGCCTGAAGGAGAACGTCATCATCGGTAAGCTGATCCCCGCAGGTACCGGCCTGCCGGAGGTCCGTGAGGACCTGATCCGCCGCGAGGCGGAGCGGGATGAGCAGGTGGCTGCTGAACTGGCCGCTGCCCAGCTGTAAACCCTTCGTTTTCCGGATAAAAGCATAAAAAGCCCCCGCAGAGCACATACTCTGCGGGGGCTTTTGTGCTTTGGAGCAGGGGAGAGGGCTGTTCGAGAAAAAATCAGCGGAAAGTACAAAAAAACTTTGCAAAAACTGTTGACATTACGCCCCACAACGAGTATTATATAACTGTTGCGCATCCCTTTAGGGGGAAGTGCGGCAAAAAATCCGGGCGGTTGCCCGGTTATCACTCTACGAAAGGAGAAACCAAATGCCTACTTTTAACCAGCTTGTACGCAAAGGCCGTGAGGTCCTGGCTACGAAGAGCGCTTCTCCTGCTCTGCTGAAGAGCTACAACTCTCAGAAGAAGCAGTACTCTGATCTGAGCAGCCCCCAGAAGCGTGGTGTCTGCACTGCAGTCCGTACCATGACCCCCAAGAAGCCGAACTCTGCTCTGCGTAAGGTCGCCCGTGTCCGCCTGACGAATGGTATTGAGGTCACCTCTTACATTCCCGGCATCGGCCATAACCTGCAGGAGCACTCCGTCGTTCTGATCCGCGGCGGCCGTGTCAAGGACCTGCCCGGTGTTCGTTACCACATCATCCGTGGTACTCTGGATACCCAGGGTGTTGCAGGTCGTGGCCAGGCCCGCTCCAAGTACGGCGCAAAGCGTCCTAAGGCCGGTGCAGCGAAGAAGTAATTGAGGAACGACCGCCATAAACGGCTTTCCATTATATAAATAACAAGTCCGCCCTGAGCGGATGGTCAACAGTTTATGTAAGGTCAGCTCTTTGTGACACAACGGGAGTTTAATTACTTTCGAGTACCGATGATATCATTCTGTGAAGGAGGGAAGAAAGATGCCTAGAAGAGGTAACATTGCTAAGCGCGATGTCTTAGCTGATCCTATTTACAATTCCAAGATGGTCACCCGCCTGGTCAACAGCGTGATGCTGGATGGCAAGAAGGGCGTCGCCCAGAAGATTGTGTATGATGCTTTCACCATGATCCAGGAGAAGACCGGCAACGATCCCCTGGAGACCTTTGAGAAGGCCATGGAGAACATTATGCCCAGCCTCGAGTGCAAGACCCGCCGCGTGGGTGGTGCTAACTACCAGGTTCCCCTGGAGGTCAGCCCCGCTCGTCGTGAGACCCTGGGCCTGCGCTGGCTGACTGCTTACAGCCGCAGCCGTGGCGAGAAGACCATGAGCCAGCGTCTGGCTGCTGAGATCATGGACGCTGCCAATAACACTGGCAACGCCGTGAAGAAGCGCGAGGATACCCACAAGATGGCCGAGGCCAACAAGGCTTTCGCACATTTCCGTTATTGATCTGATCGGTAGGAGGTTCATTTCATGGCTACATCCAGAGAAGTTTCTCTTCAGATGACGAGAAATATCGGCATCATGGCTCACATCGATGCTGGTAAGACCACCACTACCGAGCGTATCCTGTACTACACCGGCATCAACCACAAGATCGGTGAGACCCACGACGGCAGCGCTACCATGGACTGGATGGCCCAGGAGCAGGAGCGTGGTATCACCATCACTTCCGCGGCGACCACTTGCTACTGGAGCCATTCTGAGACCCAGAAGGACCCCGCAGCATTCAAGAAGAACCGTCACCGCATCAACATCATCGACACCCCGGGCCACGTGGACTTCACCGTTGAGGTCCAGCGTTCCCTGCGCGTGCTGGACGGTTCTGTGACCGTTCTGGCTGCTAAGGGTGGTGTCGAGCCCCAGTCTGAGACTGTCTGGCGCCAGGCGGACGAGTACAAGGTTCCCCGTATGGTCTACGTCAACAAGATGGATACCATGGGTGCCGACTTCTTCCGTTGCATTCAGATGATGCACGATCGTCTGCACGCTAATGGCGTGGCTATCCAGCTGCCCATCGGCCAGGAAGACACCTTCCGCGGCATCGTTGACCTGGTGGAGATGAACGCCGAGGTCTACTACGACGACCTGGGCAACGATATGCGCACCGAGGATATCCCCGAGGATATGCGTGAGCAGGCCGAGGAGTACCACAACATCCTGGTCGAGGCTGTGGCCGAGAACGACGAGGAGCTGATGGAGAAGTACCTCGAGGGCGAGGAGATCACCAAGGAAGAGCTGAAGGCTGCGATCCGCAAGGAGACCATCGCCAACACTCTGGTTCCCGTGGTCTGCGGTTCTTCTTACAAGAACCGTGGCGTCCAGAAGCTGCTGGATGCTATCGTGGACTATATGCCCGCTCCCACCGACGTGCCTGACATCAAGGGCGTCAACCCCGAGACTGAGGAAGAGGAGACCCGTCCGTCTAGCGACAACGCTCCCTTCGCAGCTCTGGCATTCAAGATCGCTACCGATCCGTTTGTTGGTAAGCTGGCTTACTTCCGTGTTTACTCCGGTAAGGTCGAGTCCGGCACCACCGTGTACAACTCGGTGAAGGACACCAACGAGCGTATGGGCCGCATCCTGCAGATGCACTCCAACCACCGCAAGGATATCGACTGCTGCTACGCAGGTGATATCGCTGCTGTCGTGGGTCTGAAGAACACCACCACTGGTGATACTCTGTGTGACGAGAAGCATCCCATCATCCTGGAGTCCATGAAGTTCCCCGAGCCCGTTATCCGCGTTGCTATCGAGCCTAAGACCAAGGCTGGTAACGAGAAGATGGGCATTGCGCTGGCAAAGCTGGCTGAGGAGGACCCCACCTTCAAGACCTACACCGATGAGGAGACTGGTCAGACCATCATCGCCGGCATGGGCGAGCTGCACCTGGAGATCATCGTGGACCGTCTGCTGCGTGAGTTCAAGGTCGAGGCTAACGTGGGCGCACCTCAGGTCGCTTACCGTGAGACCATCCGCAAGGAAGCTAACCAGGATACCAAGTATGCTCGTCAGTCTGGCGGTAAGGGCCAGTATGGTCACGTCAAGATCAAGATCGAGCCCAACGAGGCTGGCAAGGGTTACGAGTTCGTCAACGCTGTTGTTGGCGGCGCTATCCCCAAGGAGTATATCCCGGCTATTGACAATGGTATCCAGGGCGCAATGAAGAGCGGTGTTCTGGCCGGCTATCCCGTGGTTGACGTCAAGGTCACCCTGTGGGATGGTTCTTATCACGAGGTCGACTCCTCTGAAATGGCCTTCTCCATCGCTGGTTCTATGGCCTTCAAGGAGGCTATGCGCAAGGCTGATCCCATCATCACTGAGCCCATCATGAAGGTTGCTGTTGTCGTTCCCGATGAGTATCTGGGCGATGTTATCGGTGACCTGAACTCCCGCCGTGGTCAGATCCAGGGCATGGAGGCTATGGCTGGCACTCAGCGCGTCAATGCGTTCGTGCCTCTGGCTCAGATGTTCGGCTACGCTACCGACCTGCGTTCCAAGACCCAGGGCCGTGGCCAGTATGTCATGGAGCCGTCTCACTACGAGCCGGTGCCCAAGAACATCGCCGAGCAGATCATCGCAGGCCGCACCAAGGCCTAATTGCTGAAAAAGCAAAGGATTTTGCCGGGGCAAGGATGCTTCGGCAAAATTTCCTGTAAAATCACTTGATTTTATGGGTAGAATTTAGTAGAATAGCCTTGCAGTACATTTTTGTAGATGCAGAGCTGTTGTAACCAAAATCAAACCGATACAAGGGAGGATATTCCAATGGCTGAAAAGGCAAAATTTGACCGTTCTAAGCCGCATGTTAACATCGGCACCATCGGTCACGTTGACCACGGCAAGACCACTCTGACTGCTGCGATCACCAAGTACCTGTCCCTGTGCGGCGGCGCCGACTTCACCGACTACGCCAACATCGACAAGGCTCCCGAGGAGCGCGCTCGTGGTATCACGATCAACTCTTCTCACGTTGAGTATCAGACTGAGAACCGTCACTACGCTCACGTTGACTGCCCGGGCCACGCTGACTACGTCAAGAACATGATCACTGGTGCTGCCCAGATGGACGGCGCTATCCTGGTCGTCGCTTCTACCGACGGTCCCATGCCCCAGACTCGCGAGCACATCCTGCTGGCTCGTCAGGTCGGCGTGCCCTATATCGTTGTCTTCATGAACAAGGTTGACATGGTCGACGACGAGGAGCTGCTGGATCTGGTCGAGATGGAGATCCGTGAGCTGCTGAACGAGTACAACTTCCCCGGTGATGACACCCCCATCATCCGTGGTTCTGCTCTGAAGGCTCTGGAGTGCACTTCTAACGATCCCAGCGATCCCGCTTACGCTCCCATCAAGGAGCTGATGGACGCTGTCGACGAGTATATCCCCACTCCCGACCGTCTGGCTGACAAGGACTTCCTGATGCCCATCGAGGACGTCATGACCATCTCTGGCCGTGGCACCGTCGCTACCGGCCGTGTCGAGCGCGGCACTGCTAAGGTTGGCGATCAGATGGAGATCGTCGGCATCAAGCCCGATCGTCTGAGCACCACCATCACCGGCCTGGAGATGTTCCGTAAGTCTCTGGACTTCACTCAGGCTGGCGATAACATCGGCGCTCTGCTGCGTGGTATCGACCGCACCCAGATCGAGCGTGGCCAGGTTCTGGCTAAGCCCGGTTCTGTGCACCCCCACAACGTCTTTGAGGCTCAGGTCTATGTCCTGAACAAGGACGAGGGCGGCCGTCACACCCCCTTCTTCTCCAACTATCGTCCTCAGTTCTACTTCCGCACCACCGACGTGACCGGCATCATCACCCTGCCCGAGGGCACCGAGATGTGCATGCCCGGCGATAACGTTGACATGAAGGTGGAGCTGATCACCCCCATCGCCATCGAGAAGGGCCTGCGTTTCGCTATCCGTGAGGGTGGCCGCACTGTGGGTTCCGGCGCTGTTACCGAGATCACCGAGGCCTGATTTTTCAGCCAAGAAAAAGAACTGCCGCAATGCGGCAGTTCTTTTTTTGCCCGCAGGCCATTCCGAACGGGCTCAGTCCTGCTCCGGATAGACCAGTGTGTCCTGGAATCCGTCTGCCCCGGCGCAGAGGATATCCCCGGCCACCGGCTGCCCCTCGCAGACGTAGAGGTTGGCCTGGACACCCTCCGGCCGTCCGGGATAGTTGGTGACGGTGTAGGTGTACCGGGCCACTTGCTTGCCGCAGCACGCAGAAAGGTCGAAGCCCTGGGAATCCTGCAGCTCGTTGTAGGTGAGGTAGGGCTCCTCCAGTTTCTCCGGCAGCAGAAACTGCAGCGTCTCCACCGGTTCCTCCTCCACCTGCCAGCCCATG
>OHSP01000640.1_pt1 | contig 17012 bp, 10 predicted proteins | sample 1578711 | NCBI WGS metagenome assembly OHSP01 (sample SAMEA3879584, study PRJEB24766) | human gut metagenome | biome: human-associated habitat; feature: feces | place: USA | collected 1985/1987
GCAAAGCAGCCGGGCCTGTTCACGCCCACGCCCTTCGTGTTCGGGCACAGGTGCTTCTGGCCGGAACGGCAGCTCCGGCAGTGGCCGCAGACGATGTGGCCTTCTCCGGAAACGATCTCCCCGGGCTTGTATTCCGTCACGGAAGAGCCTACGGCTTCAATCACGCCGCAGAACTCATGGCCCACGTGCATCCCCACGGGAATGGTCTGCTGGGCCCACTTGTCCCAGTTCCAGATATGAAGGTCCGTGCCGCAAATGGCTGTTTTATGAATTTTAATCAGGACATCGTTCGGGCCGACTTCCGGCATGGGAACATCCATCAGTTCCAAACCGGGGCCTGCCTGCGTTTTTACAAGAGCTTTCATGCCCCTCATTCATGCTCTTTTTCCCCTGCGGCGGCAAGCTCAAAATTCATTTCCGGAGCACTGGAAAACAGGGGCCGGAACAGGGCGGCACGCCCTTCCCCGCCCGTGCCGCTCCGGCACGGAAAAACCACGGAAAGGATTCTCCGGAAAGGCATTCCTGTTCAATCAACAATTCAGACACACACGCATTTTGCCCTTTCCAATATTGCCGAACCATGATACCAAGACATACAGGTTCACCCGTTGAACGCTTACTCCATTTACAGAATCATGGCGAAATCATTCTTACCCACCATTTTTGAACATCCGTATGAAATCGACCCCAAATACGGAAAAAGCGTAGCGTACTTCTCCATGGAATACGCCATTGACAATTCATTCAAAATCTATTCCGGCGGCCTGGGCTACCTGTCCGGCTCCCACATGCGCAGCGCCCATGACCTGCGCCAGAACCTCGTAGGCGTCGGCATCCTGTGGAGCTACGGCTACTACAACCAGATCCGGGCGGAAGACGGCTCCATGGCCACGCAGTACATGCGCAAGAACTACCCGTTCCTGGAAGACCACAACATCAAATTCCTCATCCACATCTGCGGCGCGCCCGTCTGGGTGAAAGCCTACTTCCTGAATCCGGAAACTTTCGGCACCGCCCCCATGTTCTTCCTTTCCACGGACCTGGAGGAAAACGACGAGGAAAGCCGCAACATCTCCCGCCGCCTGTACGACGCCAACGGCTTCACCCGCATCGCCCAGTACGTGCTGCTCGGCAAGGGCGGCGCCCGTCTCTTTGACGAGCTGGGCATTGAACCGGAAATCTACCACCTGAATGAAGCCCACGGCCTGGCCGCCGCCTTCCATGTGCTTGCCAAGACCGGCAGCGTGGAGGAAGTGCGCAAGCGCTTCGTCTTCACTACGCACACCCCGGAGGAAGCCGGCAATGAAAAGATGGACGTGAACACCATGAACACGTTCTCCTTCTTCGACGGGCTTTCCATGGAACAGGTGCGCGCCGCCGTAGGCCTGACGGACAACACGTTCAACTACACGCTGGCCGCCCTGCGCCTTTCCCACATCGCCAACGGCGTTTCCAAGCTCCACGGCGAAGTTTCCCGCCAGATGTGGAAGGACTATGAAGGCGTGTGCCCCATCATCCACATCACGAACGCCCAGAACCAGAAATACTGGCAGGACCCGGAACTGGCGGAAGCCTTCCAGGCCCGCAACAAGGAGGCCTTCATCCGCCGCAAGCGCGCCCTGAAGAAAGCCCTCTTCCGCATGGTGGGGGAACAGACGGGCCGCGTCTTTGACCCGAACTGCCTCACCATCGTCTGGGCGCGCCGCTTTGCGGCCTACAAGCGTCCGGACCTGGTCACTGGCAATCCCACCATGTTTGAACGCATGCTCCAGCGCACCAACTATCCGGTGCAGTTCATCTGGGCAGGCAAACCCTACCCGATGGACCACGGCGCCATTGAAATCTTCAACCGCCTGAACGACATGACGGCCAAGTATCCCCGTTCCGCCGTGCTCACCGGCTATGAACTGGGCCTGAGCCGCTACCTGAAGAACGGCTCCGACGTGTGGCTGAACAACCCCGTAGTCACCCGGGAGGCCTCCGGCACCTCCGGCATGTCCGCCGCCATGAACGGCTCCATCTCCGTCTCCACCAATGACGGCTGGATCTGTGAATTCGCCAAGGACGGGGAAAACTGCTTCGTCATTCCGGAAGCGGCTCCCCACCTCTCCCCGGAAGCCCGCGACCGCTCCGACCGCGACAACTTCTACAACATCCTGGACGACAAGATTCTGCCGCTTTACTACGATCACAACGACAAGTGGATGGACATTGTCTTCAATGCGATGACGGATATCTACCCCGAGTTTGACTCCGACCGCATGGCGGACCAGTACTACACGGAGATGTACAACAGCTAGGAAAAACTTCTTTCCCGCTTTCATGCAACGGCCGCCCTTCCCTGTGGAAAGGCGGCCGTTCCTGTTCAAGCCTGTTTCAAAAATCCGTGGAACGGAGCTGAACGCCCCTTAGGAAGGTGCAGACTATTTGGGTTCCTCCTCTTCACCGCCGGATTCAGCCGCGGTCTTGTCCGCAGGGCGCTTGCGGCGGTGCGCGAAAACGTTCTCCTGCTGCCACACGCGGGAAAAGGCGGACGTGATGAGCCCCGTGGAAATGGCGATGATGGACACGGCAATGAACATGATCACCCCGGTAAAAATGCGTCCCATGGGCGTAATAGGCACCAGATCGCCGTACCCCACCGTGCTCAGGGTCTCCACGGCAAACCACAGGGCGTCAAAAAAGGAGCGGAACTTCTCCGGCTGGGCATCGTGCTCCGCAATGTAAATGCCCAGGGACGTGACGTACAGCATAAACAGGATCACGGAAAAGAACAGGAAGAACTCATCCCGGATCAGGTAAAAGGCCTTTTTAAAGCTGGCTGCGGTTTGATTAAACCGGGCCAGCTTGAAAATGGCCAGCACACGGACAATCCGCAGGGAATAAAGAATCTGCCAGTCCGCCCCGAAAAACATGCCCAGGAACGGCACGCAGACAATGAAATCCAGAATGCCCATGCCGCTGAAGATATAAGCCTTCCGCGGCTTGGCGCACAGCACCCGCAGGATATACTCAAACACAAAGAAATAGCTGATCCAGTAATTCACCTTGGCCGCAATCCGGCCTACCAGCGGATGAACGTCCGGAATGGCATTCAGCGTGTACAGCATGAACCATACCAGAATCAGCACCCTGACGACGTTCTCCCAGGGGCCGAAATTGGCTGCGCCTTGCTTGGTGCGGGTAATCAGGGGCATGGCGGGAATCAGGAATGAAGGGCGGCTTTCCACTCGTCAGCCTTGAAGCCGACGCAAATCCTCCCGTTGGTGATTAGAATGGGGCGTTTGACCAGCATACCGTTGGTAGCCAGCAGAGCCACCTGCTCCTCCAGGCTCATGCCGGGAAGCCTGTCTTTCAAATTCATGCTCTTGTACAGCAGGCCGCTGGTATTGAAAAACCTCTTGGACGGCAGGCCGCTCTCTTCAATCCAGGTCCGGAGCTCCTCCGCCGTGGGGTTTTGCTCCACAATGTGGCGGTCCTCATAGGAAACGCCCTGTTCATCAAGCCATTTTTTGGCTTTCTGGCAAGTCGTGCACTTGGGATATTCAATAAACAAGGAAGACATACCTGCACGCTAGCCCCGTAAACACACCGGGTCAAGCGGCCAGCACAGCCATCCTGCCGTCATGACTTGATTGGAACACGCCGGGCGCCTCCGCCATGAAAGGCGGCAAACCCTGAAAGAAACCGCAACAGGAAGGCCCCGGCGCTCCGGAACGTCAAAGCACCATGGCGCTTCCCAGTTGCGCGATGGAAACGGGATTGGGCTGCCGCTCCCTGAGCGCCTCCGCCAGGGCGCGGGAGGCCTTCTCCTCCCCGTGCGCCAGAATGATATTTCTCTTGGGCCCCCCGGTCTTGTCAAAATATTCCAGCAGCTCTCCATGGTCCGCATGGCCGGAAAAGGAGTCCATCTCCCGTATCCTGGCCCGGACAGTGTACTGCTTGCCCAGGATGGGAACCTCCTTCCACCCGTCCATGATCTTGCGGCCCAGCGTATGCTCCGCGCAATAGCCCACAAAAAGGACCGTATTCTTCGGGTTGCCGATGTTGTTCGCCAGATGGTGAAGGATGCGCCCGGCCTCACACATGCCGGAGGCGGAGATGATGATGGCCTGCCCGTTCATCTTGTTCAGATCCTGGGATTCCCCCACGGAACGGATAAGCCGCAGCTGTTCAAAACAGAACGGATCCTTTTCCCGGAACAGAAAATCATACACCTCCTTGTTGAAGCACTCCGGATGAATGCGGAAAATCTCCGTGGCGCCCACGGCCATGGGGCTGTCCACATACACGGGCAGCAAAGGCAGCGAACCTTCATGATAAGCCCTGTTCAGCAGGTAAAGAAGCTGCTGGGTGCGCTCTACCGCAAAGGCGGGAATGTAAACGCGGCCGCCCAGGTCCAGGGCCTCCCTGATCACCCTGCAGAAGGCTTCGTCATCACGGGAGGGGGCCTCATGGAAACGGCCGCCGTAGGTGCTCTCCATCAGCAGAATGTCCACATCCGGAACGGGCACGGGATCACGCAGGAGTTCATTATCCCCCCTGCCCACGTCTCCGGAAAACAGGAAGCGCTTCTTCCGCCCGTCTTCCCGGTCCTCAATATCCAGGCACACCTGCGCGGCGCCCAGAATATGGCCCGCATCATAAAACGTGAGCGTCACGCCCGGAACGACGGGGATGGAGCGTTCATACCCGATATTCACGAACTGGCGCATGCACCGTTCCGCATCCTGTTCGGAATAAGTGGGATAAATCTCCGGCTGCTGAATGCCCCGGCGCTTGTTCATCTTATTAATGAACGCGCAATCGTGCTCCTGGATGCGGGCGGCGTCCGCCAGCATGAGCTGGCAGAGATCCCGGGTTGCAAACGTACTGTAAATATTCCCCTGAAACCCCTGCTTCACCAGATTGGGAAGATTGCCGGAATGGTCTATGTGCGCGTGGGAAAGAACCGCCGCGTCCACCTCCGCCGGAGAAAAATAGGGAAAATCCTTGTTGATGTGCCAGGCTTCCTCACGCCGCCCCTGGTACATGCCGCAATCCAGAAGAATCCTGCTCCCGTTCACCTCCAGCAAATGCTGGGACCCCGTCGTCGTACCCGCCGCGCCGCAAAAATGAATTTTCATTAATACATGTGTACAACAAGCCCCCGGCCAACGCAAGAAATCAGTGCCTTCCGGGATGATGAATTTCATGTGTCCGTGCTCACAATTTCAAGTTCCCGGCATTGGCTCTCACCCATCACAATTCTTCATGCCCACGCTGCACGTTTTCCTAAAACATTCTTACACCGCACAGGGGAACCCCAGACTGGGAAAAGCAAAAAGCTGTTCTCTCAATTCTGAGAGAACAGCCTGTCAACAATGCTATTGGCTCCTCATGAAAGTCCAAGAGCAAAGACAATCAAAAATGGAAGAAACCATAAAATAGATAAAGCCACAGCTATAATAAAATCCATCTTCTTTTTATCTTCAATAAGTCCACATACCCCCCACAACAAGCTAAGAATAGGACCTCCAACCATTATCAACCCAAAAAACATCATGGCCAATTCAGTCAAGTTGCTCAAATCCATCCATTTTGGAAAACCATAAAAACGGACTCCCACGCTCGTTCCGCACAAAAGCAATGTAATGATCCATGATGCTAGTACAGGATAGTATGATTTTATCTTCATTTTTAATAGGATGCTTTTAAACAATCACAAAGGGCATTTTTGATCTGGTTGCCTCTTTCTCTTAAATCTTCGTCATTCACCCCAGGATCTGTGACATAATCTGGATCCTTCTGCTTTTGTGCTCTTACCTTTTTTAGATAATCATCAACTCCTTGACGAAAAGCGTTTGCATGAATCTGATCGCGCTGTAATTTTCTAAAGATTTATCTTCATTACGTGGAAAAACTACACCATTTTCCGCATAGGTCAAATCATCTATGACATGACTCAAGATGATAGCTGAAAATTCTATAGCTCCTTCATCTGTCAAAATTCGTTGCTTCACGTCTCCTGGTTGTATGGCTCGACGCACTCCAGAACATACCTGCTATTCTGCAAAGAATTCTGGCTAGCATATCTTGGCACCGTGGTTACATAAATATTAAAACACCCATCTCTCTTTGTATATAACATATCACTCATAATCCCAACCTTGTTGATGCACTAGATCGCCTCACGCCTCTCCTGATACATGTCACGTGTTCTCCCTAAAAATCTCACAATGCCGAGGGTGAACACCAGACTAAGGAAAAGCAAAAAGTCTGTTCTCTCAAAATGAGAGAACAGACTGTCAACAATGTTGTTTGCTTTTCAAAAAAGATCAAACGAAAAAATCAGAGAGGCAATATTCTCATTCCTCTACGAGGCATTCCTATGATAGGCTGATCGCATTCCCCTTTCTCATATAAAAAAATAAAATCATTTGTCGTTTTAACTTCAAGACCGTTTTTCCAGTTTATATATTCCTGGGAATCCGAGTATGCTACATACGTCCAACCCTGATAATAAAATCTTATATTGACGTGATTATCTAAAAAAATATCACCTATATCAAGAAAAATGCCCAATCCTGGTATTATGCTCAAATACCAAGGCGTTTCCTTCTCAATAGATATTTTAATTTCATCAATTTCATACTTTTCAATTGACCTATAGTACAATATCAAGGATAACAAAAGTTGCAAAATATAAACAAAAATAATTATCTTTGTAATATTGATTATTTTTCTTGGCAAAATCTTTTTCTCCATGTATCAGCTATTTTACTTTTATTTTTATTCCATGTATCTTTGTCAAAATAATGTGATTTAAAAACTTTAGACAAATCCTTTGCGGCCCCAGCAGCAGCTCTATCAGATTCCACCTCTGCTTCACATTCCTGCTGTCTCGCACCAGAACGAATTAACGATTCTGCAAAATCCATTAATTGGGCAGCTCTTGCACCTAATTGTCCTTCGTGAAGCGCCCATGCAAAATGACGAGCATTATTGGCACCATTCGCGGCCATTTCCGGCTTAAATCCAACATTTTTTTGATTTCTCGGCGTATTCCCATGCATTAACCTTTTGAGAGTAGCATCTTTATCTCCATTAAATAAATTGTCAACATTATTAAATAATTTACTTCCTGTTTTCATTTCTTTATTCAAATCTTTAGCCAATTTTTCTGAAACTTGATTGACAAAATCTCCTTTCTCACTTCCATCTGACAAAGCTTGAAGGAAATCGTTGTAATTGTTCACTGATGGATCATTTGCCAATTGTTCAAGTGCTTTCGCAAATTTTTCACAAAAACACTCATCGACCTCACCATCACCATTTTTATCATATTTTCTATCAATATTCTGTAAAATATCATCTGCCTTAGGATATGATGGCTGAGAAGGCGTTTGCGAAGATCCTAATGCAGAGGGAGGTAATGTAGAGCCATTACACAAATATGGTTTATAGTCCGGAGACAACCCCAAAATGTCAGTATACCCTGAAACAAAATTATCATTAAACACATATTCGTTGATAACACCTGATACTGAAACAAAATCCCGATTAATCCATCGACCATCCAGAGGGTTGAGATAGCGGTAGTTGTAATAAACCATCCCCAGTTCATCGTCATGATATTCCGACGAGAAACGGAAGGGATTGACCAGGGCCATGTCTCCTTCAGCTTTGATAACGGCTCCGTAGGGAGCGTATTCATACAAGGCACGGCGCCCGGCCTTGGAACCGAAGAGAGCAATCGCATTCTTCATCCGGTCGTGCGTGAAGTACAGGTTTTCCGGATTACTGCCCATTCCATCATAGTTCCGCATGGCGAGAATACGCGTAGCTGTGGTCTCTACAGGATCCCACAGGTAGGTTTTTTTCAAAATGGGTAAAACCGTTTCATCCGCGTTTGCGGCATCCAGTTCTGCGATTTGCAGATAGTCCTTGTAAATGAAACGTTTCCGGGAAACGAGATTTTCTCCGTTGTATACAGATTTTTCCACACGCCGGTGCAGGTAGTCGTATAAACATTCAATGCGCATCTCACCCTGTACAAATTCAATGGCCTGGTTGAACGCGTTGTAAGTAACGCTCCATTCCCCGGTAGCCGTTTTCACCTTTGTCTGGTTACCTTCCAAATCATATTCCGGCAGGAAAGGAGTTTGCGTTCCTTCAATAATAGATACATACTGATTAAGTTCGTTGCTGGCATACACAGAAGAATCTGCGGTTCCTTCCCGGCCAGTTATCCGGTTGCCCATGTTGTCATAGACATAGCTGTATGTTCCACCCCGGCTCATTGCGTCGGCAACAAGCTCTCCCCGTTCATTATACGTATAATTATGTGTCAAATCGGGATTGGGAGTGTTGAAGTAATCCATTTTTGTCATGGGACGTCCCAGGATATCATAGGTATAATCAACCTTTGCGGGATAATTCTGCCCTCCGGGCCGAAGATAATCTACTTTAATGAGCAAATTCCTCTTTTCTTCCCGCGTATACCATCTTTTGAGGGTATTAGGGTAGGAAAGCGTCTCCAATAGCCCATGGTTAACATTGTAACCGTAATTAAAGGGAGCTTCCAAACCATCCATGGAGACATTCCCCAGCCTTCCCTTGGTATCATATCCATAGGAAACGGCCTGTACGGTTTCCTCCCCGCAAAGAAGGCTGTAGCCTGCAGCACGCCCCAGAGAGTCGCGAGTATTAGAGAGGACACAGGAAACAAGTCCTTGCATCTTTTCCGCCTCCAGTTCATTGTACTGGTTGTATATAAATTCCCGTGTCCCGGAGCCGTCCGAAACCGAAACAGGCATGCCGAGGTAGTTGTAAGAATAAGTGACCGGAGGCGTTTGCGTAGTAGAGGAATCGTCACAGATGACAGAGAGAAGTTCCCCGGTGAGCGGAGCATAAGTCCTTATTGCTGCGAGGGAACGGGGATTGATACTCCTCTCCAGCCGGTTCATGGAGTCATACTCATAGTTGGCGGAAGTTCCATCAGCATAGGTCTTGCTAAGAAGCAAACCGGTGGACGCGTCATAACGCCAAGTAGTCGTATCGCCATCCGTACGTTCCGTGGGATCTGAAACAATGGCCTCTTCCCCAGCCCGGAAAGTGGTCAGGGAAACCACGTTGTCCGCGTCATCATAGGCATAAAGGGCTGGCTGGACACCTGTACCGTATTCAGCAATTTTACGTCCCCGGCAGTCATAGGAGAAGCAGACCGTATTTCCCAAGGCATCCGTCACAAACGAGGGTTTTCCTGTGGCTGGATCATAGGATGTCGTGGTAACACCACCCATGGCGTTCGTTACCTTGACGGAGCGCCCGGCGACATCCTGCTCCAAGATGGTAGCATTGCCGCGGACATCCGTATTAATCAGTGTTAAACCATGTTCCGTATAAATGCGGGCGTGGGTGGTCGCGACGCCTGCCAGATCTGTTCCTGAAATCAGGAAACCATCTATCAAAACATCCTCCGCCATGGTATTGGAAGCTGGAGTTTGCCGTTTGATAATTCGTTTGGCGGATGTTGAATATTCCGTCCATGTAACGCCTTCATTACCCCGTGTATCCCTAATCACGGTTTTTCCGGCCAGGGTGGCATGAGTTGATGAAATGAGACTGATTTCCGAAGTCCTGACAGGGGCCCCTTCCGGCGTATAAATGGTAGAGGTCTCTTTCAGATAGACTCCATCTGATCCATCCTCAAAAGAGACAGCCCATTCCGTAATGCGGGAGTTGAGTTTTGTAGGGGAATCATCCAGCTTGACAGTTTCTCTGATGAGGTTTCCCATCGTATCATAGTCATAAAGAATGGGGGCCAAACCAACCGTCTGCTCCTGTGTTTTTTGCCCCTTTTCATTGTAGACATAGTCGGTAACAATCCATCCTCCTTCCGTATTGGGAAGTTCTTTCTTCACCGTCTGCCCGAATCCGTCCACGGTTTCCCGGGAGAGTACGATGCCAGCGCTACCTTCCGGGGAAGGGGTTGAAATGGTGGTGCGGACTCCGTTCTTGAGAGCCTCCACCATATAAATCAAGTGCCGCTGTCCTGTTCCTGATTGCTCCAGAAGAGTGCCGTCCGCGTGCTTCCGTGTGATAAGAGTAGCTCCTGTGGGAGTTGTTTCAGTTGTGGTCAATCCGTCTTCACTATAAGAGTAGGTTGTTACGCGCCCCAGTTTATCCGTGTAGGAAACACGACGTCCCAGCAAATCATAGCTCGTCCTGGTGATGGTTGTCATTGGACCGATGTCTACACGAGTTTCAAGAATACGGTCCATCGCATCCCTGGTATAGGAGGTGATCATTTCCGGAGTAGTTTCTGTTGCGGAGCGGATAACTTCTACAAGCTGCCGGGCCGTATTGTAGGAATAGGTAGTGAGAATACCGTCTTCATCCCGTTCCCACAGAGGACCGCAGCACATCATTTCACGTTCTGTAATACGGCCATTGGCGCGCGTGCGTTTAATCCAGCGGTTTTCACAGTCGTATTCGTAATCCATGGCTTCAACCAGCTTCCAAGTACCGTTAGAAAGCAGAACGTAATCTTCTATCCGCATGTCATTTCCCTGAGCAGAGACATAACGAATTTGACGCGTGCTTTGACCATGAACAGCTTTCCCCGATACTTGCGTTTCTTTCGTAACTTTGTAAAGAGATCCGTAAGAGTTATTGGGCTCATAGGTATAAGCTGTCTGTACTCCATTGATATCCCGGTGGAATTTAATTCGTCCTTGGGCATGGGGATTGGGAGCGGTGCCCAGCCAGGTTTCTGTCGCCTCAAACTGTGTTTTACCAGACCCAAGAGCCGTGGTCCGTTTTTCTACGCGGCGCACATGATTGACTGTGGAGTATTTGTAATTGATACGCCGGTACTGGGTAGCATTTCCTTCTTTAACAAGGGCGATGCGTTGATGGTCAATGTCCGAATCATAGAAATCCCCATCCTTATAATACGTATAGATAGCCTTGCGAGTGCCTCCGGCCCATGGCTCATACGAGACAGTGGGGCGGCTGTGCGTATCATAACCGCTAGACCAGATATTGTCTTTTGTGGAGGCGTTCTTATCCACTACATTGCCGCGCCCGGCATCGTCATAGGAATAGGTAGTCTTCCGGGAGATGGGACTGCCGTAAGCCATGGTTTTGTCATTTCTCTGCGTTCCTTCATCCGTCTTAGAGAAAGTTTCTGAAGTGCATGAAACTACCTCTCCCTCCATTCCTCTCTTGACTTTTGCAGTAAGCCTATAGCGGTTGCCTCCAAGTTCTTCTCGCTCTACCAGTGTGACAATCTCGTCTTCTCCGGTGCCTTTTGACATGCTCCAGGCGCCACCAGCCTGCCACCAAGATACCACATAAGGGGGACGACCAGCCGCCCGCTCTGTAACAATGATGCGGTCACGTTCTTCGTTGGGGCCAATATCAAAGGATTTGAAAGGTTCCCCTGTGAGCTGATACAAACCGGTGGAATTGTCTTTAACTCCTACCTGGTTTGGAAGATACAGGGCGATGGAGTAACCATTTTCACTAATATTTTCGATATTTGCCACCCCATCCCACAAGTTCCATATCTGACGCAGACTCCCGTCTTCAGCTTTTACAATATCAAGGTAACGGGCAAATTCGGAAGAAGAAATCTGTTTACCGGACCAAGTGTTATAACTGGAAGGCATTCCTGAAACAGTTGAATAAATAGTGGAACTTTTGGTATGTGTTTTAAATTCTATGTGGGAGGTTTCTCCCGAACTTCCGTATTGAACCCGGGCGGAGGTGGTTGTACCGGTAGAAACTCCGGCGCCGAAGATGGAATTGCCGTCTCCTCCGATGAGGTAATGATGTTTGCTTGTTCCGGAGACAACTTTCACCATGGTGTTGGGCTGGCCGATATAGCTGGAGCCGGATGGTTTCTCCAGACGACTTGCCATCGGATGATTGTAGGCAAGAGAGTGGATTGACCAAGCCGTTTCTGAAAAATTTTTGGCCGTAATTTCAAGCATGCCTCCCGGTACGCCTCCCATGCCTCGGAAGGTACCGAAATTCGCCTGCCAAAGCATGTTGTTCTTGCTAATGGTAGCTGTGATATTTTTACCGCCGGAAGAACTGGCCCATTCTGCCGAGCGGATTTTCCGAGAAGCAGGGGCCCCTTCCTCTCCGCCCGGCTGCGTTGTATTTTCGTTCTGAGCTCCTTTCTGGCAATCGCAGTCATCTCGCTCACAATCTCCGGCATTGTCTTCATTGTCTTCCGGAACAGCTTTGCCCGGACTGGCATTCAGGCTAAATTCCAGGAAGGCTTTGTTAGCGTTCTTTTTATAGTCAATATTATCATAACTTAACGTAGCGCAATAAAAACCGGGAGGAAGTTTCCCGGAAGCAGAATCACTCTGTCCGGAGCTCCCCCCATTCGGCCCCTGCTCAGGCAAGCTGATTTTCAAAGGACCCATGGAAAATTCGCCTAAATCGTCGACGCTCAAGTCTGCTGTAACTTGAATGGGTTCCCTGGTCTCCCCTGATGGATCACCAACTTTAACTATCCAGTAAAAATCCTTGTGGAAACCTTCAGAAGGAGGGCCCTCTTTAATGGATTCATGAATATTTTGAGGTTCACCAGTGCGCGTACGGGTAGCGGGAATGTAATATTTAAAACCAGGACATTCCTCAGCAAGAATCATGTTGGAGGAATCGGATCGGGATAGGGAATTTCCATTATCCCTGCTGTTATCGAATGTTTGTTCGTTCATCGATGTTGTTTTGTTAGATATTGATAAACAAAATATTGAGACTTGCATCACGATAGTATGCGTATTCTCAATAAGTATTCTCTGTAGCATACTTCTTTTTCAAGAATCAACGGAAAGAGTTGCCGGGTAATTCATGCCTGCAATGGCAGGAGAATAAAATTCGCATTGCGTTATTTTCGCAATCTCATTTTATAAGAGGAATTCTTTTCTTATTCCGCTTCATGGTTCACGTTCCAGCAGAAAAATCCATCCCCCTTCTCTTTCGCATATCAGTAAAATAAATAAATCCCGCGTATGATTCATCAAGAATTTGATCAAGTGGAATCTACGACAAAGAATATTCCATGGAATCAACCACGGAATATCGGAAAAGAAGGCTGTCTGCTACCAATTGAAGGTAACAGGAAAAAGTTAACAAAAAAGGCGGGGAAATCCCCGCCTGCTCAAGTTTTTTATCAGATGAAAACCTACTTACTCTCCTTTTTGGTTTCCGCCGGCTTCTCCGCTTCCACGTCAATGGGCTGGGAAAGCTCGGGAGAGGGGCGGGACTCCGGCTTGGAAGCGGGAGTATCGCTCATGGTTTCCTTCTCCGTCTTCAACAGCTCCTCTTCAAACTCGGACTTGGCCTTCTTGAACTCTCCCAGGCTCTTGCCCAGACCGCGGGCGAATTCGGGGAGTTTCTTAGCGCCGAACAGCAGGAAGACAATCACCAGAATGGCGATAATCTCCGGCGTTCCCAGTCCAAAAATAGCTAACGTGTTCATCATGGAGTGCTACGGTCTTTTTAACAGATTTTTTTCATGCCGGATACCTCATAATACGCTTCATGCGTCATCAGAGGATTGCTGTTCCTGTTTTTGCTGCTCCGCAAGCCTTCTGACGGCAAAACGGTGGAAACGCCAAACGACCAGGAAGATCACCAGGGAAAGCGCCGCCATGCTGCCCCACAGCAGCCAGAACGCGGCGGAAGCCGCCCCTTCGTCCCCCAGTTCTCCGGCCTGGTTCCAATAATAATAGGACAGCACCGGATTCCAGGACATGGAACTGCCCGGCAGAAGATGGAGGCGCGCCATGCGGTTCATGGCCGGCAGATAAGCCGCCTGGGCGGATGCTTTCATCAGGGAATCCCCCTGCGCATCATCGCCCCGCGTATAATACACCTGGGCCAGCATATACATGGCCTTGGGGTCCCCCGTTGCGTCTGCCGCGCGCCGCAGCAGCCTGTAGGCTTCATCCGCATCCAGTTCCCCGCCCTTCCCGTTCTGGAGCAATTCCGCGGCCTTCAGGGCGGCAGGGGGGTAACCGATGGCAGCGGCTTCACGGTACAGGGCCAGCGCACGCGCTGCCTGTTCTCCGGAAGGAGAGCCTTCCATCAGCATGTCCGCCAGGGCAGCCATGCTGTACGGATCCTTCCATTCCGCGCCTTTTTCAAACCAGTTGAGGGCTTTTTCCCGGTCAGGGGGCATATACTTACCGTCCCGGTACATCATGCCCAGTTCCATTACGGCGCCCAGATCCTTCCGGCCAGCCGCCTTTTCAAACCATTCCACGGCCTTGGCCGCATCCTGCGGGACGCCCAGACCATCCCGGTACTTGAACGCCAGAAGCCCCTGCGCCGTCAGGTTGCCGCTTTCCGCAGCATGAAGGAGGTACGGAACCGACTTTTCCGGAGAGCTGTCCGGAACCAGCTTCCGTTCATAAACAAGGGCCGCCCACAACGCCGCCTTGGAATCGCCGGCGTCAGCCTCTTTCCTCCATGTTTGGAGGGCTTTTTCATAATAGCGGGCCGCCATTTCCTCATTCTTCGGACCGCCTGTTCCCTTGGAAGCCATTACAGCCACCTGGTACTGTGCCGCGGCATTGCCGCCGTCAGCGGCGCGGGCAAACCAGTACCGGGCCTTTTCAAGATTCCTGGGGTACAGGCGGCTGCCTGTATAAAACAGCTTGCCCAAATCCAGCATGGAATCCACGTCCCCGCCATTGGCCTCCTTCTCCGCCAGGGAAACGTATTCAGACATCCATTTGGACGTCTCCGGGGCATTCCCCTCCACATCATAATGCACTGCCAGCTCCCGGGCGGCAGCTTTATCCCCGTTATGGGCTTTCTCCTGAAGACTGGACAGGTACGTCCCAAAATCCCCCTCACCGGCAGGAGCCGGGGAGGGAGCATCCTGAGACGCATGAAGCGGAGGCTGAACGAGGCACAGCCCACACAATCCGGCAAGGAGCCACCATTTGCACTGCTTCTTCATACCGGAACAAGTCAATCATTAACGGCCCCTGTTTCCGCGGGAGAAACCGCCGGAAGATCTGCCGCCAAAGCCCGGTTTGCGAAAACCGCCTTCACGACGCTGGAAGCCTCCCTCGCGGCGGTCTCCTCCGAAACCGCCTTCGCGGCGTTTAAAGCCTCCTTCGCGGCGGTCTCCTCTGAAACCCCCTTCACGACGCTGGAAGCCTCCCTCGCGGCGATTGCCACCGAAGCCGCCTTCCCGGCGCTGGAAACCGCCTTCGCGGCGTTCACGGGAACGGAATCCGGAATCATCCCGAAGGTCTTCACCCTCCTTGATTTCATCCTCGTCCTCTGTATCCGCAAAGCGGGTTTTCATTTCCGGAGTAGGTTCATAAGAATCCCCGGCTTCAAAATCTTCCGGATTAAATACATAACCTTCATCAGAATCAGCGTTCTTCCCGCTCTGTTCGCCCTTGGCGGAAGTCCCGGCGACAAGCTGGGAAGCACCCAGGTATTTGCGCTGGCGGGGAGGATTCTTCAGCAGCAGGGCTACATCCGCATCATCCAGGAATCTCCAGCTTCCGGGTTCCAGATCGCCCCCCCACAGGGAACCGATGCGCACGCGTACCAGCTTGCGGACGCGGAGGCCCAGGCACTGGAACATCTGGCGCACCTGGCGCTTCAGCCCCTGTTCCAGAACAACACAGGCGCGGCGCGCGGAAGCGCGGCAGACGTACTTGGCCTTGGCATTGCCTTCCGGAATGCGGACTCCGCGCAGGAACTGCATCAGCACGGAATTGTCAAAATTCTGATCTACCGTCACCCAGTATTCCTTTTCAATCCCGCCGGTGGGGTGGGAAAGGGTTTGGGTCAATTCCCCCTTGTTCGTCATGATCAGGAGGCCTTCGGAATCGGCATCCAGCCGTCCCACGTAATTCAGATGGCGCAGGCGCGGCGGCAGCAGGTCGTAAACAGTGCCTATGGCCCCCTGGGCTTCACGGCTGCATACGTACCCGCGCGGCTTGTTCAACAGCACCACGACTTCCTCCATGGGAGTCATGTGGCGGCCGTCCACTTTCACGAAATCCTTCTCCGTCACCCTCATTCCGGGCGTATCAATAACCTTCCCGTTCACTTCCACGCGTCCTTCCTCAATCAGTCTGTCAGCCACCCGGCGGGAATCAATGCCGCAGGATGCAAGGAATTTATTAATGCGGATACCTCCGTTTTCTTCGGAGCCATGTTGTTCTTCACTCATATTGGTATAATGTCCGCTATCTCAGCGGATGGTTTTGTATTGTTTGTATTACGGCAATTCGCGCGCCCCAAAAAGAGGGATGGCCTTCTTTGCCGGAAGAAAAAAGCCTCTCGGTTCATAGACATCCGAGAGGCTTCCTGTATTAGGAAAATGACTTGCCGTGCATGACTCCGCCGGGAAACTCTCCGGAGGGGGTAAAAGCAGGCTTAAGCTTCATGCTTGGTCTTCGGCAGGCCGAGAGGGCTTTGACCCTTCTTCCATTCGCCGCGTTCCTTGAGAAGCTTGACGCGTTCAAAACGCTTCAGGACGGAACGCTTGCCGCCTACGGTACCGGTTGCTTTGAGGCTGGAATGCTTGGACATGATCTTGTGTTTTGTAAAAGGTTCAGAAAGGTGCTTCACACCACCCTCACGGTGGCAGGCGAGGTCTTATAACGGAAGGCCCCGGTCTTGGCAAGAGAAATTTGACGCGGCGCTCAAATATCTCATTCCACGGCATCCTCCGGATGCGCCTTCAGCCACGCCCTCCATAAATCCGGACGGTTCAGCCGCGTACGCTCCAGAGATTTCCCGTGCTTCCACTTTTCAATGGCGGGATGGTTGCCGCCCAGCAGGATGTCCGGAACGGCCATCCCGCGGAACACGTTCGGCTTGGTATAGGCGGGCGCCTCCAGAAGGCCGTTGGAAAAAGATTCCTCCACGGAAGAGCGTTCATCCCCCAGCACACCGGGAATCAGGCGCGCTACGGCATCAATCACCACCACGGCGGCAATCGCCCCGTTCGTGAGAATATAATCCCCGAT
>OHSP01000642.1_pt1 | contig 16991 bp, 10 predicted proteins | sample 1578711 | NCBI WGS metagenome assembly OHSP01 (sample SAMEA3879584, study PRJEB24766) | human gut metagenome | biome: human-associated habitat; feature: feces | place: USA | collected 1985/1987
CGGTCTTGGCGTCCTTGATGATGGCGGAGAATTCTTCAATAGCCTTGTCGCCGATGTCGATGGCCATGCCGCCTTCCGGCACCTTGCCGCCTTCCGCGAAGGGAGCCGTGCAGAAGGTTTCAGCGCCGTCTTCAAACTTCATGGCTACGCGCACGTCCGCAGGAAGCAGGAATTTCACGCCCTTGGCCTTGGCTTCCGCCAGGATTTCACGGGCCAGATCCAGCTTGTCGCCTTCAATCTTGGAAGCGCCCAGGTCATACCCTTCAGCCGCCAGGAACGTGTTGGCCATGGCGCCCCCGATCAGGAACGTATCAGCCTTTTCCATCAGCTTGGAAAGCACTTCAATCTTGTCGGACACCTTGGCGCCGCCCATGATTACCACGAAGGGCTTTTCCGGGTTTTCCAGCTTGCCTTCCAGGTATTCCAGTTCGCGTTCGATCAGGAAGCCCATGGCGCTCTTTTCCGCAAAATGCGTCACCCCTTCCGTGGAAGCGTGGGCGCGGTGGGCGGTGCCGAACGCGTCGTTCACGAACAGCGTGGCATTGCCCAGAAGAGCCTTGGCAAATTCCGGATCGTTCTTCTTTTCACCGGGATAGAAGCGGACGTTTTCCAGCAGGACCACGTCGCCGTCCTTCATGGCGGCGCGGGCGGCTTCCGCTTCCGGGCCGATGGCGGCGGGAACGAATTTCACTTCCTTGCCGAGCAGTTCGGAAAGGCGGGCGGCAACGGGCTTCAGGGAAAAAGCGGGATCGGGTTCGTTCTTGGGACGGCCCAGATGGGAGGTGAGGACAAGGCGGGCGCCCTGGTCCAGCAGGAACTTGATGGTGGGGAGGGCGGCCACGATGCGGGCGTCATTGGTAATTTCCCCATCCTTGAGGGGGACGTTGAAATCCACGCGCATCAGGACTTCCTTTCCCTTGGCATCAAGGTCACGTACAGTAAGTTTAGCCATATCGGTTTATATTGTTTGGTTCAATGGAATAAAAAAGGGAGGGCATTTCTGCCCTCCCGGATAAATCCCCGGCCGCCTGGACAAACCCGGTTCAGGAACCGGAAGGTTGAAGCAGGCAACCGGCAAGACTTGTCGTGCAACTGAAGAGCAAGCGTTGTTCGGAAGAACTTACTTGCCGCAGGAGCAGCCGCAGCTCACGCTGTCGCCCAGCTTCTTCATGGCTTCAGCGGCGCGGTTGGAGTAGCCCCATTCGTTGTCGTACCAGCCGCAGACCTTCACCAGGTTGCCGCCGACCACATACGTGAAGCCGGAGTCAAAGATGCAGGAGTGGGGGTCGGAAACGATGTCCTGGAGAACGAGGGCTTCTTCAGAGTAATCCAGAATGCCCTTCAGCGGGCCTTCAGCGGCTTCCTTCATGGCGGCGTTCACTTCTTCCACGGTCACGTTCTTCTTGAGAACGGCCACGAAACCGGTCGGGGTCGGCACGCGGAAGGAAGCGCCGTTCAGGGAGCCCTTCAGGTTCGGCATCACTTCGCCGATGGCCTTGGCGGCGCCGGTGGTCGTCGGGATGATGTTGATCGCGGCGGCGCGGGCGCGGCGGGGATCGGAGTGGGGAAGGTCCAGGATGCGCTGGTCGTTCGTGTAGGAGTGAATCGTGCTCATCATGCCCTTTTCAATGCCGAACTTGTCGTCCAGCACCTTCACCATGGGAGCGAGGCAGTTGGTGGTGCAGGAAGCGTTGGAAACGATGTCGTGCTTGGCGGGATCGTATTCGCTGTCGTTGATGCCCAGAACGAAGGTCAGGTCAGGATCCGGGGAGGGAGCGGAAATGAGCACCTTCTTGGCGCCGGCTTCAAGGTGCTTCTTGGCGGCGTCACGCTTGGTGAACAGGCCGGTGGATTCCAGAACGACGTCTACGCCCAGCTTCTTCCAGGGAAGGTTGGCGGGGTCGCGTTCCACGGTGATGAGGATCTTGTGACCGTCAACGACCAGATATTCTCCATCAATGGAAATTTCACCGTCAAACTTGCCCTGCGTGGAGTCATACTTGAGCAGGTGGGCGATCATTTCAATGGGGGTCAGGTCATTGATGGCAACAACCTTGTTGCGTTCTTCCTTGGACATGGCGCGCAGTACGTTGCGACCAATACGTCCAAAACCGTTAATAGCATATTTGGCCATAAGATTGAGGGCTTCAGATTTGATTAATTACTAGTCCCGGACTTATTTAAGTACCATGGACGCCGTAAGTTTAAAAACGATTCAACCAGCCGTCAACACTATTGTTCCCCCATCATGGCAGTATGCTCCCGCGCCTGCGCGGACCGCAGGAAGCCCTGCCCGCGGGCATGCTCCCGCATGGAAGTCAAATGCTTGCGGAGCCGGTCCCCGGGTGGGGGAGCCGGTCAGTTCATGGAGCGCAGGGCGGCGCGGATCAGTTCGTCCGCATCCGCGTCCGGATGGTCTTTCAGGTGGGCGGCGATCGCCTTGCGGGACTCCACCTGCTTGAACCCGAGCGCAATCAACGCCAGCTCCGCATCCCCCGCTGCCTGGGAGGTGGCGCCCTGCGCCTGGGCCTCCCACGTAGCGGCCAGTCCCACCTTGTCCTTCAGCTCCAGGACAATGCGTTCCGCCGTCTTCTTGCCCACGCCCTTGGCCCGCGCAATGCCGGAAACGTCCCCGCTCACCACCGCCTGCTTGAACTGCTCCACGGACAGGGAACCAAGAATGGCGATGGCCGTGGCAGGGCCGATGCCTGAAACGCGGTCGATCAGCAGCAGGAAAATGTCCCGCTCCGCATCCGTGGCAAAGCCGTAGAGCACCTGCATGTTCTCCCGGACATGCAGGTAGGTTTTCAGCGTCAGCTCCCTGCCGGGAAGAGGGTTCAGCCTGTCAAAGGTGGAGAGGGGCACAATCACCTCATACCCCACGCCATGAACATCCAGAATCAACCGCTGGGGATATGATTCCGCCACCGTGCCGCGCAGAAAAGCTATCATGCCCATAACGTGACACAATCCGGCCCGCGCTCAAGCCAAAAACGCATCTGCGGAAACCGGCCCCATCATCTTTTCTGGAGCACGTGCAGCCTGATATGCTCCAGGTCCTCCCGGTGATAAAAACAGCGCACCCGGAGGCCGCGGGCGGTCTTCATCCGGCACCGGTATTCGCGCAGCAGCCCCTTTTTCACGAGCCTGTAAATGTAGCTGCGCACCACCCCCAGCATGTCGATAGCCTCGGCCATGTCCATGTAGCACGGTGGCACGCGGCGGCGTACAGGCTCCCGCCGGGCGAGAATCCGGTCCACATCCGCACGCCGCCAGTACAGGGCCAGGGAACCCGTACCCTTGCGGACCACGCGGAAGCGGGCTCCGTGACGGTGCAGGTACTGGCGGGCGGCGGACGCGCTGCAGCAGAGCCGCGAGGCAATGGAGGACGTTTCCACGAACGCGCTGCCCGCTTCCGCATAAGGCTGGCCGGATTTGGGATTCGTTCCCCGACGGCGGATTTTCACATGTTCCGGGAAGCTCAGCTTGGGATTGTTAATGTATTCCCGTCCTCCTACTCCGATGAATGTTTTCTTAAAATGGTATATCATGGTTAATGAGTTTTTACATTGGGATTGCGAAGCTCCATGCAGACATTCCGCACGAAACTCTAACATTTTTGGAAGATTCCAAAAATGCATTGAGTCCAAGAATATTCAACATTTTTCTTTGTTTTTCTGTTTTTTACATTCATACTGAACTCATTTCATCGCAATATATGCCCGGAGGCCGTATCAGCCAATCACGGGAAAAGGGCCTACGCCCCCGGCGGAAACAGCATGTTCCTCAACTCTTTCCGCCCCGCAGGCCTTCCGTTCCGGTGAATACAGAGGTTCACGGGCACAGGGAAAAAACCCCTTCCACCAGCGTTTTTACTGGCGCCGTACGGTTCAAGGGAAAACTTTTTTCCCGCTATGATTCTACCATACGGTTCCACGCATGCACGGCCCATTTCCAGAAAAGGGCCTGGGAAATTTCATGACAGGCCTTCCGCGTTCCATCTCCCCAGCGGCCTGTTCCCATCCCGGACGCCGGCCCACGTGTTTTTTCCGGCATTCCATGGATTTTCCGGGAACCGGGGCAATAAAAAACCCGGCTTCCCTATGGAAAGCCGGGCATGAAAAAAGAATGTTTCAGGGCAGGAGCTTCGCGGGCCGCCCTTCAAAAATCCCGCGCTGGGGAACGAAGATGCGGTCATTGGTCTGAATGGGAATCGCCCTGTCCTTGATGGAGAAGTAATCGTACGTCACGGTTTTTCCGCCGCGCGTCACCTGCACGTACCGGGAACCCCAGTCCGTAATGTCGCCCGCGCCCACAATCGCTTCCAGAAGCGTCATGCCGCGCCGCCACAGGACGTTTTTCTTCATGGCTACGCCGCCGCTCACCAGCACAATGTGCTCCGTCAGCCGCGCGTCCGAACTCTGCACCTTCACCAGAAAGGTGGGGGCCGTGTACAATTCCGCCTTCTTATAGGCGGCCATCAGCATATCTTCAATCTGGCGCGCCGTCTTGCCTACCACGCGCAGCACGTCGTGGCCCGGCGGAAGCTGGGGCATGCGTATCGTCCCGTTGCCGTCCAGCAGATACTGGCCGGAAATGGCCGTAGCGTCATCCGCAGGAATGCCGCGCACCTGAATTTCAATGGTGCCCTGCGCAGGCACGGCGTCCGGAGACTGGGCGGACGCCAGCCCCGCCGCACCCAGCAAGAGGCAAAGGAGGGAACAAATGTATTTTTTCATGGAGCAATGGGTTAGTACAGATCTTCACTATCATGGGACTGGGTGGCCGCCAGCTCCTTGGCCTTTCCGGAACGCTCGGCCTTCTTCATGGAAGAGGCGTCCGCATTCTCGCCGGAGGAACCGCCATCCGCAGAATAATAGGAGTAATAAGTCGTGTAATACTGATACTGGTGATCGGACGTGATGTCCACATTATTCATCACCACGCCGGCCAGGTTGCCGCCTACGGATTCAATCACCTGCTTCTGCCTCAGGAGGGCTTTCAGCGGCAGTTTGCGGGGCTGGACGACCATGAGCGTCATATCCACCTCGCTCACGATGACGGCGGAATCACTGACGCCGAGGATGGGCGGGGAGTCCACCAGCACGATGTCAAAGCGCTGCTTCACTTCCTGGAGCAGTTCATTGAATTTGCGGGAATTCAACGCGCCCGACGGGTCGAAGGGCGTGGGGCCCGCAGGCATCACGTACAGGTTTTCAATGGGCGTCTGGAAAATCACTTCCTCCAGCGGGTAGTCTTCCAGCAGATAGGAGGTCAGTCCCACTTCATTGTCCAGTTCATAATACCGGTGAAGCTTGGAACGGCGCAGGTCGGCGTCAATCATCAGGGTGGCATAGCCGCCCTGGGCGCAGATATAGGCCAGGTTGCACAAGGTGGTGGTCTTCCCTTCCCCGGCACTGCCGGAAACAAAGGTCAAGGAAATTTCCTCCAATCCCTTTTTATTGAATTCTATATTTGTTCGCAGAATACGGTAGGCTTCCGCGTCCGGGCCCATCACATCGGAAGAATGAAGGATCGGCACATTCTTGGGGATAATGCCCAGCACCGGAACCTGCAGGGCCCGTTCCACGTCCTCCATCGTCTTCACGGAAGTGTCCATGAATTCCAGCAGCAGGGCCAGCCCGATGCCCAGAAGCAGCCCGGCCCCGGCGCCCACCGCCAGGTTGATGGTCACGTTCGGCTTGTAGGGAGCGGCAGGATAGGTCGGAAGCTGGTACATTTCAATCGCTTCACGGGGAACGCGCAGACGGGCGATTTCATCCTTGTACCGGGAATCCAGGTCCTTGAGCTGGTCCAGCGCGGCGTCATAATCACGGCTGGCCTGTTCATACATGGGAACCTGCAGGACATGCTTCTGGAGAGCTTCCTCCTTTTGAGCGACGGTCGCCTCCCAGTGCTTCCGGCTTGCGGAAACCATTTCCAGCTTGCTTTTCAGGGAGGAGCGCAGCCCGATCAGCTCCTTGTTCAGCTTCTCTCCCAGAATCCTTTCCGTCTCCAGCAGCGCCAGCATCTTGGGGTGCCTGGCCCCGATGTTCTGGGCTTTCAGGTTTTCCTTCTCCTTGAGCTTGTCGGAAAATTCGGCATAGGTTTCACGCAGGGCCTTGGCTCCTACGGATTCCGCATTCAGCAGGTCGGAACTGATGACGTAATCCAGCAGCTTGTCGTCAGGCAGACGCTGCAGTTCCTGCACGTAGGAAGCCAGTTCCTTTTCATCCTTTTCAAACTGCATGGCCTGGGATTTGGCGTTCCGGAAGTCTTCCTCTTCCATGCCGGCCGTCAGAGTGCTCCGGTTTTCACCGTTTCTCCAGGTAGTGGGAAGGTAGGAGCTTTCCGCAATCAGCTTCTTGAGGGACATCATCTTTTCATTGACGGTATCCTCCTGTTCCCGGAGAACGTCCTTCAAACTTTTGATGGCGGTTTCCACCAGGCGGTTTTCACGCATTTCACGGTCCTGCTTGTAAGCCTCGGGAACCGTCTTGGCGATGTTCTGCACCAGTTTGGGATCCGGGCCGGAGACAATGACGTCCACCAGGTCCGTCGCACGCACGGGAGCCACCTTGATCATGCCGGCCAGATTGGATGCCGCCATTTCATCCGTCATGCCCCATTCCGCGGCAAGATTCAGCTTCCTGGACACCACCTTCAGAACTTCAGTGGAAGTCAGCACGGAATACTGCATGGGAATGTAGTTAGCCGTCACGTTGGAGGAGGCGACCACGTCCCCCCCCTGGCCGATTTCCATTACGGGCTTGGGCAGCTTGATCTGGAACTGGCTCGTCGCCCGGTAGGAGGGCGGCATCAGGAAAGTCACTACCACGGAAATGACCAGCACCAGAAGGAAGACCAGGAAGACTTCTTTCCAGCGATTTTTTAAAACTTGCAAATAGTCAATGTTGCGTACGATGCGATCACTGTTCTGCTGATCCTGGGCATTCATGAAAGATAGTGAGGTAGTAAGATAAAAACTCCTCTAATTGTGAATGAACATTCGCAATTAGAGGAGTAAGGACATTAATGGTCAGTCAAGACTTAGAAGCTGTAATTCACGCCGAAGGAGAACACGTTGCGGTTGTAGGAGGGCATCGGGTAGTTATAGCCGCCGTAGGAACCGTTGGTGTAGGAGTACTGGGCCGTAAGAGCCAGCGCATTAGTCAGCAGCAGCTTGATGCCGGCCGTAGCATTGAAGGTCAGGTCAGACGTATCACTGTTGCTGCCGGAGCTCAGGCGGCTGTACTCGCTGGAAATCAGGTTTACGCCGCAGTTCAGGCTGGCGCGGTGCGTCAGTTTCAGCGTGCTGTTCACGCCGAAGCGCCACGTTTCATTGGAATAGTAACTGGCACCGCTGTAGGGAATGTACGTATTCGTCGCTTCGTTGGAGTAGCGGATGAACGTGCCGATCATGAAGCGGTCGCTCATGCGGTGGTTCAAACCGAATTCTGCGGAAGGATAGGTCCTGGTACCGTAGCTTTCCACATATTTGAACTGGGGACCTACGCGGAGCGTGGCGGACGTATTTTCAGCCACAGCGTATTCAGCGCCGGCCATGACGAAGTTGGAGAATTCGTTGTTGCCGTATTCGCGGTCGCAGTAGGAACCGTTCCAGCTCAGGGAAATAGCCAGGCGTTCCGTCCACTTGTAGCGGTTGGTGAAGTCCATGCCCACATAGTCGCGGTTGTCCGTCTTGGCGGAGTCCTCCTGATAGTTGATCATGGAGAAGTTGGCGCCCAGCGTGGTGGAGTAGCGGGAGGTCCATGCCTTGCTCACGGAGCTGGAGACGTACACGTAAATGTAGTCGCCGTCCCGGCGAGCGTTGGCAATGCCGTTGGAATAGTTGGGTTCCGGCTGCCACGCAAAGGACACGCTGCCGTTGTAGCGCAGGGTCTGGTCAAAGCTGTGGGAAAGGTTGGCGGAGAGCGTGGAGTTGGAAAGTGATTCGTTCGTCTCTCCCTCAAGGTCCTTCAGGTAAAAGATACCCCCAAGCTTGGCGGAGAAGGAGTACTGGGTCACGGAATCGTAGTTGGCCAGGGAGGCGCCGATGTCCGTGCTGATGAAAGCGGCTTCCTGCTGGTCATAGTTGGAAGCGTTGACGTTGTCGTCATAACCGCCGGCCAGATTGAATGTCCACTTCAGGGGAAGGGATTCTTCCAGACCGACCGGTCCTGCCAGGGTGTACAGGGACTGCCCGTTGGCATGGACGGCAAGCATGCCGGCAGCCATCAAGGAGAGATAAAAAAGACTCTTCATGCTATTGATAAATGGATCGGGTTAATTTCCGGCAGGATTGGAGATGGGAGCGGGGCTTGTAGCAGAGCCGCCCACGGGAAGACCGCCCGGCAGGACCAGGGCCCCTCCGGATGCCTCTTCACCAGGCCTCACCAGACCGCTGGTCTGAGTGGTCACCCCTTGCAGAGGATTGTCAGGCGTCTGGGCCGCCACGCCCACGGCAATGCCGGGAACGGCATTGGCTACCATGGAGCTGCCCAGAGCTTTCGTAACCGCTTCCGAGATGGGAGAGACGGACGCATACGGGTGGGGCTGCACAGCCACAGCAGAGGCAATCACGTTGCGTACGTTGGCTTCCGTTACCTGGGTTCCATAGCTTTTAACGGCGGCGGAAGCAACAGCGGGCGCGCTGCCCGGGAAAGCGCCTGCGGCCATGGATACCAGGGAGCCCATCACCTGGTCAGACACGCCGGCCTTGACAGCGGCGTTCAGAATCTCGGTCACGGCTTTCATATCCAGGGCGCCGGCCTTCAGGCTGGCCTGGACAACACCTGCCATTTGATTCATAAAAGCCTTTTCAACAGCAGAGGCTTTAATTAACAGCCGGAACGGTGCCGGAGAAGCAGTTTGCTGAGCCACACCGGGGAGGGCGCCCGCAAACGCAAGTGCCAGCGCACTGAGCGCCGTCTTTGTCATGAACCTGGCTTTCATAAAGGAAGTATCTAGCAGGTGAATTTAATGAAAAAATGGAGCGGGTAACGGGAATCGAACCCGTGTGATCAGCTTGGAAGGCTGGAGCTTTACCATTAAGCTATACCCGCACAACAGAGGCATTATGTTCAAGCCTCGGGGGTAAGACAAGTTTTTTTTCATTTCTGTGTTAAAATATCAAAAAAGAAGACACGATTTTTCTGTGGTCTTGACATACCTGCCTTCTGCCGCTAAATAGGCATCCGCATTTCATGCGGGCGTCGTTCAATGGTAGGACGCGAGCTTCCCAAGCTTGAGACGTGGGTTCGATTCCCATCGCCCGTACCACTTTTATACCGCAAGCAATTGTTCCTCAATGCTTGCGGTTTTTCTTTACACTTTAAAAAGACGAGCATTCCGGAGGCTTTCGCTTTCCGGAAAATAAATTTTCCCCATTCCCGCTTCCCGGGTATTCCGGGAGAATTTCCGGATAAGAAAATGCCGCTCCCTCTTCCGCTGCGCCGGAAGCAGCCGCCTCCGGCGCAGCCGTGAATTACAGGCCTTTACCAGCCAAGAACAAATTTCCGCTGAATTTTCGCCAAAAGAAGAACCTTGCGGATCATCGTGCGGGTTTCATTAAGGAGGTTGAGGTAGAGGAGCGCCCGCCGCATGTCGGATACGTCCTCCGCCCGCAGGATGATCTGCTGCTTGACCGCCTCCGCAAATTCCTCATCCAGCGCGTCCATGCCGGCCAGGCATTGGTCCAGCCCGGCATAGTCGTTGCTTTCCATCATTTCCCGGAAACGGGGGTACAGGGAGGAAACGCGGTTGTTCATCCCCCTCAAGTGCTCTATCCTGTCCATGTCCAGCCCTTCATGGTTGTTGTCTATGTAGGCATGGCTGGCCGTGGTGATGTTGGAGAGGGATTCAAAGACGGAGGTGGCGTATTCCACCATCTGCACGTAACGCTTGCCGCGGTCCGCCTCTTCATCCGGAAGTTCCCGGACGACGGGCATGACTTCCATCGCCATCCGGTCGCTCAGGGAGCGGCGGATGCCGCGCGCTTCCTTCCGGAGCTTTTTCAGCCGCTTCCGGTCCTCCACGTTCAGGGCTTCCAGGTTCATTTCATAGATTTCCGCCATGCGTTTCATCAGCTCAATGATTTCTTCATTGTAGCGGGCGGCGCAGGCCGGATCCCGGTAATTGGCCACCTTCGCCAGCGCCGCGTCCTGGGTTCTTTTTTTATGGAGCCTGGAGCTTTTCAGCAGCAGGAAGGCAGCCAGGGCGCACATGGCGACAATGCCGAACAGGCCTCCGTAAACGATGCACGCCGCCACCATGCAGCACATGGTGAATGCGGCAAAGGCCGTAAAGAACCACCCGGAAATTACCGTAATCACCCCCGTGATGCGGTACACGGCGCTGTCCCGTCCCCAGGCTTTGTCCGCCAGGGAGGAACCCATCGCCACCATGAACGTCACATACGTGGTGGAAAGAGGAAGCCGGAGGGACGTAGCCAGGGAGATCAGCAGGGCGGCGACCGTCAAATTCACGGAAGCGCGGATCAGGTCAAAGGAGGCCCCGTTATCCGGGCCGTCCGGCACGGGCTGGAAACGTTTTTCAATGAATCTTCCCACGCAGGCGGGCATGATTTTTTCCACCGCGCGGGAGGCGTTCAACGCATAGCGCACGGCCATGCGGGCCGGGGGGACGGAGCCGAACCGCTCCACGCCCCCGCCCTGCCTCGCCAGGTTGACCTCCGTATCCGTGACGGTCTGCGCCTTTTTGGAGAACATGAGGGCCAGCACCATGATGACGCCCGCGCCCAGCAGGTAGCGCCAGTCCGCCGTGACGGGGACCATGAGGCCGCCCATGGTGAGGGTGGAAAGGTCCGCGCCCTGCGCCGCAGCGGCGGACGCTATCTCCATGGAGGACTGCCCCGCCATGAAAACGCCGATGAAGTTGACCAGGTCGTTTCCGGCAAAGGAGAGCGCCAGGGCCATGGTGCCCGCCAGGACGGATATTTTCAGGATGTTGATTTTGCAAATGTTCTGGAGAACGGCCATCAGGACGGTCCAGAATACCAGGCTGCAGCATACGTACAGCCAGATGTGGGCGTCCAGGTGGCGGATCATGTCCTTGGTGACCAGCGTACTGCCTTTCAGCCCCTTGAAGATGGCGAAGTAGGTGATGGCCGTCAGGGCCAAGCCGCACCAGACGGCCCCCAGGTATTTGAATGATTTTTTGTAGTTGAAGGAGAAGATGAGGCGGGAAATCCACATGACCGTTATCCCGCAAATGAAGGCGACGAAGACGGAGGAGAAGATGCCGGAGATGATCGCCAGCGCCTTGGAGGAGTTGATGTAGCTGGACAGTTCCTGCGCTGCGCCCGGCTCTGCGGACCAGATTTTGAACAGGGCAACCGCCACGGCGCCGCCCAGCAGTTCAAAGACGATGGAAACCGTGGTGGAGGTGGGAAGACCGAAGGTGTTGAAGACGTCCAGCAGAATCACGTCCGTCAGCATCACCGCCAGGAATATCAGCATGATGTCATGGAAGGTGAACTGGGCCGGCATGAATACGCCGCTTCTGGCGATTTCCATCATGCCGCTGGAGAACAGGGAGCCGATGATGATGCCCAGGGCGGCCACCAGTATGATCGTCCTGCGCGGCGCGGCCTTGGAACCGACGGCGGAGTTCAGGAAGTTGGCGGCGTCATTGGAGACCCCGACGACGAGGTCAAAGCAGGAGAGCACCAGAATCAGCCCTATGATGAAGTAATAGATTGGGTCCATAAGCGTAATAAACGGCCCTCTATTACAGGAGGCCGCTTCCGCACGCCCGTTTTAAAACGTGAACATTCCGTCACATTGATGCAACAATATGATTTTCAATAAAAACCATAGCGCTACACCTGCTTCCCGTGAAATCTTCCGTTTCTTCCGGGCACTTCCGGAGCCTGGTTTTCCTCCGGTTCTCCGGCAGCCACGGCCCATCTTCCTGAAATCCCTTCCCGCGGAGTGGCGGCTGCCGCCTTCCGAAAGAGAAGCGTTTCCCATACGGGAAAAGCAAAAAAACGGAAGGTTCCGGCGCCCTCCATACAAAAAGGCCCCCCGGAAAACCGGGGAGCCTTGAAGTCGATTGCCGTGTCTCGCAGAAACGGACGGGGGGCTTACATCATGCCCATGCCGCCCATTCCTCCCATGCCGCCCATGTCGGGAGCGCCGGAGCCGCATCCGCAGCCCTTCTTCTCGGGCTTGTCGGCAATGACGCATTCCGTGGTAAGCAGCAGGCCGGCGATGGAAGCCGCGTTCTGCAGGGCGGAACGGGTTACCTTGGTCGGGTCCACCACACCAGCGGTGAGCAGGTCTTCATATTTGTCCGTGGCTACGTTGTAGCCGTCGGCCGCTTTCTTCATCCCCTTCACCTTGGCGACGATGAGGGCGCCTTCACGGCCGGCATTGCTGGCCAGTTGGCGGAGCGGAGCTTCCACCGCACGATAGACGATTTGAGCGCCGGTTTCCTCGTCGCCTTCCAGCTTGAGGGTGTCAATGGCTTTCTGGGCGCGGATCAGGGCCACGCCGCCGCCGGGAACGATGCCTTCTTCCACCGCAGCGCGGGTGGCGTGCAGGGCGTCGTCCACACGGGCCTTCTTTTCCTTCATTTCCGTTTCCGTAGCGGCACCCACATGGATGACGGCCACGCCGCCGGCCAGCTTGGCCAGGCGTTCCTGGAGTTTTTCACGGTCGTAGTCGGACGTGGTGTCCTTGATCTGGTGGCGGATCTGGGAGATGCGGCCTTCAATGTCCGCAGACTTGCCGGCGCCTTCCACGATGACGGTTTCATCCTTGGAGACGACCACGCGCTTGGCCTGGCCGAGGTCTTCAATGCCCACGTTTTCCAGCTTGATGCCCAGGTCTTCCGTGATGCACTTGCCGCCGGTCAGGATGGCAATGTCTTCCATCATGGCCTTGCGGCGGTCGCCGAAGCCGGGAGCCTTAACCGCGCAGATGTTCAGCACGCCGCGCAGGCGGTTGACCACCAGGGTAGCGAGAGCTTCGCCTTCAATGTCTTCCGCGATGACCAGGAAGGGACGGCCGCTCTTGGCCACTTTTTCAAGCAGCGGAAGGAAGTCCTTCAGGTTGTTGATCTTCTTTTCGTGGATGAGGATGTAAGGGTTTTCCAGCACCGCTTCCATCGTTTCCGCGTTGGTCACGAAGTAGGGGGACAGGTAGCCCTTGTCGAACTGCATGCCTTCCACCACGTCCAGCGTGGTTTCAATGCCCTTGGCTTCTTCCACGGTAATGGTGCCGTCCTTGCCCACCTTGTCCATGGCTTCCGCGATGATGTGGCCGATTTCGGCGTCCCAGTTGGCGGAAACGGTGGCAACCTGGGCCACTTCCTTGCTGGAGTCAACAGGCTTGCTGATCTTCTTGAGTTCTTCCACCACGGCGTCCGCGGCCTTCATGATGCCCCTCTGGAGGGAGATGGGGTTGGCGCCGGCGGTGACGTTGCGCAGGCCTTCGCGGTAAATGCTTTCAGCCAGCACGGTGGCGGTGGTGGTGCCGTCCCCGGCCACGTCGTTGGTCTTGGAGGAGACTTCCCGGACAAGCTGGGCGCCCATGTTTTCAAACGGGTCTTCCAGTTCGATTTCCTTGGCGACGGTCACGCCGTCCTTGGTGATGAGGGGGGAACCGAATTTCTTGTCGATCACCACGTTGCGGCCGGCAGGCCCCAGCGTGCTCTTGACAGCCTTGGCAATCTGTTCCACGCCGCGGAGCAGAGCCTGGCGGGCGGTTTCGTCAAATTGGATTTGTTTAGCCATAATATCAGGTTATTTTAAAATGATGTTGAGTGAGTGTGTCGTGTGATTTAGCCAATGATGGCCAGAATGTCGTTTTCAGACAGGATGAGGTAGTCTTCTCCGTCCAGCTTGATTTCCGTGCCGCCGTACTTGGAAATAAGAACGTGGTCGCCCGGCTTCACGGTGAATTCAATCAAGGCGCCCTTGTCATCGCGGCCGCCGGTGCCTACGGAGATCACTTCGGCTTCCTGGGGTTTTTCCTTGGCGGTGTCCGGCAGGAACAGGCCGCCGGCCGTCTTGGTTTCAGCTTCAATGCGCTTGACCAGCACACGTTGTCCTAGGGGTTTGATGTTTGCCATAGTATGTTGTTTTTGTGTTGTTATAGATGAATATATGGATGTAATGTTCCGCCGGAGGGGAAGTTGCTCCCCCCTCCGGCGGGAAGGGGTTGCTTATTTGTCGTCGTCGACGATTTCGGCGTCCACCACGCGGCCTTTCGCCTTGCGGGGGCCGTCGGAAGCTTCTTCCTCCGGAGCGGCTCCCGGCATGGGGCCGGCTGCACCGGCGGACTGCTGGGCGGCTTCCGCTGCCTTGTAAAGGGCTTCCAGACGGGATTCCAGGTCTTCCTTCCCGGCCTTGATCGCGGTGTATTCCTTTTTGGAGATGGCTTCCTTGAGGTGCATCACCTTGTCTTCGATCTCGCGCTTGAGGTCTGCGGGAATCTTGTCCCCCATGTCCTTGAGCTGGCGTTCCACGGAGAAGCAGAGGGAGTCCGCCTGGTTGACGGTGTCAATTTCCTCAGCCCGCTTCTTGTCTTCTTCCGCATGGGCTTCCGCATCACGCTTGGCGCGTTCGATTTCATCCTTGGAAAGGCCGCTGGAGCCCTGGATGGAAATCTTCTGTTCCTTGCCGGTGCCCTTGTCCTTGGCGGAGACGTGCAGAATGCCGTTGGCGTCAATGTCAAAGGTCACTTCAATCTGCGGCACGCCGCGCGGAGCGGCGGAGATGCCGTCCAGCTTGAAGTTGCCGAGAAGCTTGTTGTCCTCAAACATCTTGCGTTCACCCTGGCAGATGCGGATGTCCACGGCGGGCTGGTTGTCCGCGGCGGTGGAGAACACCTGGCTCTTGCGCACCGGAATGGTCGTGTTGCGCTCGATCATCGGCGTAGCGATGCCGCCCATCGTTTCAATGGACAGGGTCAGCGGGGTCACGTCCAGCAGAAGCACATCGTTGACGTCCCCCTGGAGCACGCCGCCCTGGATAGCGGCGCCTACGGCCACCACTTCATCCGGGTTCACGCCCTTGTGGGGTTCCTTGCCAGCCAGCGTATGGGCCATTTCCTGAACGGCGGGCATGCGGGTCATGCCGCCCACCAGCACCAGTTCGTCAATGTCCCCGGTCTTCAGGCCGGAGGCGGCGATGCAGTCCAGCACGGGCTTGCGGGTACGGTCCAGCAGGTCTTCCGTGAGCTGTTCCAGCTTGGGACGGCTCAGCGTCAGCTGGATGTGCTTGGGTCCGGAAGCGTCCGCCGTGATGAACGGCAGGCTGATGTCATAGCTCTGGGTGGAGGAAAGGGCGATCTTGGCCTTTTCAGCTTCTTCCTTGATGCGCTGGATGGCGTCCGGCTGGTTGGAAAGATCCATGCCGGAGTCCTTCTTGAACTCGTCCATGATCCAGGTGATGATCGCGTTGTCCCAGTCGTCGCCGCCCAAGTGGGTGTCGCCGTCGGAAGCCTTCACTTCAAACACGCCGTCACCGATTTCCAGCACGGAAATATCGAAGGTGCCGCCGCCGAGGTCGTACACGGCAATGTTTTCATTGGACTTCTTGTCCAGGCCGTAAGCCAGGGCAGCAGCCGTCGGTTCATTGATGATGCGGCGCACCTTCAAGCCGGCGATTTCACCGGCGGCCTTGGTCGCGTTGCGCTGGGCGTCATTGAAATAGGCGGGAACAGTAATCACGGCTTCCGTGATCGTCTCACCCAGCTTGGATTCCGCGTCGGCCTTCAGCTTGGCCAGGACCATGGAGGCGATTTCCTGGGGAGAAAAAGTCTTCTTTTCCCCGCCTACGTCCACGCGGATATAGGCGTCCCCGTTGTGGGCCTCCACAATTTCATAAGGCACCTTCTTATCTTCTTCCGTCAGCTCGCTGTACTTGCGGCCGATGAGGCGCTTGGAGGAAAACACGGTGTTTTTCGGATTGGTCACCGCCTGACGTTTGGCGGCCTGCCCCACGAGGCGTTCACCGCTCTTGGTGAAGGCAACAATGGAGGGAGTGGTGCGCGCACCTTCGCTGTTTTCAAGTACGGTACCCTGACCGCCTTCCATCACAGCCATGCACGAGTTGGTCGTGCCCAAGTCGATTCCTAATATTTTAGCCATATCGTTATCTTAGATTGTTTTAAATGGATTTCGTTGAGATTTGATTTCCCCATGACCTGAAGTGTCATGCAGGCAAACTCATGTTCTTGCCTTTCTTTCTGCAAATGGCATGCCAGCCTTGTAAGCCCTGTTGAAAAATAAACATAAACAACATAAATTCATCGTATTATAACATCGCATCATTTCGTCCGCTCTTTTTCCTGCCGAGCAGCAATGGGACATATTGTCACACCAAAAAGAGACAAAATGTCACACGCGGCCATTTTGTCCCACACCCTCCGGACGCCTGTCCCCGGCGCCCGTCACGAAGCCTCCTTGCAGGAGGAAGCTTCCGCTCCGGCTCCGGTTCCGCATTTGCCGTAAGCCAGGCGTTTCATGAAATCCTTGTAAAGCAGCGTTTCCATGCGGCCGTCCCCGTATTCCACCACCGCGCTCATGGTTTCCACCCAGTCCCCGCAATTCAGGTACCGCACCTCCCCCACCATGGTATCCGCCGGATGATGCACATGCCCGGCAATGATACCGTCACACTGCCTTTTCACCGCCAGATTCTGGAGCTGCTCCTCATATTTCCCAATGAAATTGACGGCGGATTTCACGCGGCTCTTGATGGCGCGGGAGACGGAATAATATTCCCTGCCCCGCCAGGCGCGGTATTTATTGTAAAGCCGGTTGACCGTCAGCAGAACGTCGTAGCCCAGGGAGCCGAGCATCGCCAGCCACCGGTGGTTGGTGGAGATGGCGTCAAAACCGTCTCCGTGCACGCACAGGTAACGCCTGCCGTCCGCCGCCCGGTGCACGTACTCCTTGGCCATTTTCAGGCCGCCCAGATGAAAGGGAAGGAATTTTTCCAGAATATCGTCGTGGTTCCC
>OHSP01000654.1_pt1 | contig 16793 bp, 14 predicted proteins | sample 1578711 | NCBI WGS metagenome assembly OHSP01 (sample SAMEA3879584, study PRJEB24766) | human gut metagenome | biome: human-associated habitat; feature: feces | place: USA | collected 1985/1987
ATACCGGTCACGCCCTTTTGCTTTTTACGGAAAGGCTGTTGCCCCATGCCCGCCCTCACGGCGGCAGTCAATGTCCTGGTAGTAACAATGCGCAGTAAAGGATGCGTTTGTACGCCGTTGGAGCATAACAATGCAAAAAGGCGCGCTCCTGCACCTTCTAATGTGCGACTTGCGCAGTCGCCGCGTGGACACTCGCCCTGCTGCCGCTACACCAAAAGCCCCTTCTCCGCCAAAAGGATCAGGGATCTTGCAGGGGGCCTTCCAGCAGGTCGGTCTCCCAGTTGGTTTTTTGCAGCAGATTGTCCAAAAGCCGCAGCTGACGGCACAGCTCATCCAGCTGGCTCTGCCAATCTGCCACCTGGATCGTGGGCAGGATGCGGATCTCTGTGCCCCGGGCACGGTAGTTGGCCTGGCTGGCTTCCTGCAGGATCTCCCGGTAGAGCTGGATCTGCAAGGTCAGCGCATCCTTTTGGGCGATCAGTGCAGTCAGGGTCCGGCCGTTGGCGGTGGCGGTGCAGTTGGTCAGGTTGATGTGCTCCATCAGCCAGGCCAGCCGGCGGATCGCCTGATCCAGCAGCTGTTTCAGCTGGGCGGGGTCCTCCAAGGGCTGCTCCCCCTGCTGGACCAAGGCGCTGGCTTCCAGGCGGCTTTTCAGCTGCGCAATGGAGCGGTTCAGATCGGCACGCTCCTGCAATGCTTCGGCAAGCTTCATGGCTCGTTCCCTCCTATAACATAGCATTCGTGGGCCCATTGTACCACATTTGCACCGGGAAAGAAAGGGACTTGTGCTGCTTTTTGCACCCTGTCCGGCAGCACAGGGCGGCTCCGACACAACCTGCTGTTTTTTTCTTTCAAAGTGGGACTATACTTTTACTGCGACTAAGATCACCATAGCAAGGAGCGGACAGGATGGGCTTATTTAATGGATTCAGCAATAACAGATACCGGGGCTTTTCCCGGGAGGCAGGGCGCCTTTTGGACGAAGCGGTGCAGCTGGCAGGGGGCTTGGGCTGTGACCGGGCGGATACCTCTCATCTTCTGCTGGCGATGCTGCAGCAGTCCAGCGGCCCGGCGGCCCGCTTTTTGACAGGTAAAAAGATCTCCGAGCAAGCGGTGCGCCGTCAGCTTGCGCAGGAACGCTGCGGCCCCTCCCACCGGCTGGACCGTTCGGCGATGGCGCCGGAGCTGAAACGGGCGATGGATTATGCGCTGATCGGTGCGCAGAATGCGCATCTTACCCGGGCAGAGCCGGAGCATTTGCTCTGTGCGATGCTGGAAGATGATGGCTGTGCAGCAGGGTTGATGCTGAGCGCTATGGGGATGCAGCTGAATGAGGCTGTGCGGGAGTGCCGCCAGATGTCCGGGCAGCTGATCCTGCCGCTGCAGCCCCGGGCATCCACGTCCGCACCGCGGGGCAGCCGTGCCAGCGATAAATACTGCCGGGACCTGACCCGCCGGGCGGCAGAGGGACAGCTGGACCCTGTATTCTGCCGGGAAGCCGAATTGGATCGCATGGTGGAGATCCTCTGCCGCCGCCAAAAAAACAACCCCTGCCTGGTGGGGGAGCCGGGCGTGGGCAAAACCGCTCTGGCAGAGGGACTGGCGCAGCGCATTGCACAGGGACAGGTGCCCCGGGCGCTGCAGGGCCGCCGCTTGCTGGCGCTGGACCTGGCCAGCCTGGTGGCAGGGACGAAGTACCGCGGAGACTTTGAGGAACGCTTCAAAAATTTACTAGAGGAGCTGGTGCGGGATGGTACGGCCATCCTGTTCGTGGATGAGCTGCACACGGTAGTGGGGGCGGGCGCAGCCGAGGGTGCCATCGATGCATCCAGTATCCTCAAACCGGTGCTGGCCCGGGGAGAACTGCAGTTTATCGGTGCAACCACCAACCAGGAGTTTCGGTCCTATATCCAAAAGGATGCGGCGCTGGAACGTAGATTTGGCCGTGTTCAGCTGGAAGAACCTTCTCCCGACAGCGCCGAGGCTATTTTGGAAGGGCTGGCCCCCCGCTATGAGCGCTATCACGGGGTAAAGCTGCCGCCAGATGCCCTTCATGCGGCGGTAGAGCTGTCGGTGCGGTATCTGCCGGGGCGCTGCCTGCCGGATAAGGCCATTGACCTGGTGGACGAAGCCTGCGCAGCAGCCCGCATCCAGGCCGAACAGGAGGGGGATGCTGCCCCGGTGCTGGGGGTGGAGCAGATCGCACGGGTCGTAGCGCAGGCCAGCGGTGTGCCCGCATGCCGGGTAGGGGAACAGGAGCGGGAACGTCTGGCCCGGCTTGAACAGCGTCTGAATGACCAGGTGGTAGGTCAGCCGCAGGCGACAGCAGCGGTGGCTGGAGCCATCCGCCGCAGCCGCACCGGGCTGGGGGAACCGAGTCGTCCCATGGGCGCAATGCTGTTTCTGGGACCGACTGGTGTGGGGAAAACAGCGCTGGCAAAAGCGCTGGCTGTGAGCTGGTTTGGCAGTGAGAAGGCGCTGCTGCGGTTCGATATGTCGGAATACCAGGAGCAGCACACGGTGGCTCGTCTGCTGGGTGCACCTCCGGGTTATGTGGGCCATGACGAAGGGGGACAGCTGACCGAGGCGGTGCGCCGCCGTCCATACAGTGTCGTGCTGTTTGATGAGATCGAAAAAGCGCACCCGGAGATCCAGACCCTGCTGCTGCAGCTGCTGGAAGAAGGCCAGCTGACCGATGCCATGGGGCGCAAAGCGGACTTCCGCAATACCATCGTGCTGTTGACGGCAAACCTGGGGGCACGGTTCCTGGCAGGGCAGTCCGCTCCGCTGGGCTTTGCTGCAAGTGAGGAGACTGCCTTTGACCGCCAGGCAGCGCAGGCGGTGGAAGAGGCTAAACGCTGGCTGCGTCCGGAACTGGTGGGCCGCCTGGACGAGATGATCGTATTTCGGCCCCTTGGAGAGCAGAGCCTGTGCGCCATTGCGGAACGTCTGCTGGACCAGCTGGAGCAGCGGGCGGCGCACAGCGGTCTGACCCTGCATCACACCGACCGTGTGGGCCCGGCGCTGGCTGCACGGGCGCGCTCGGCCTACGGCGCACGGGAACTGCGCCGCCAGGTGGACAGGGCAGTGGAGCAGGCCCTGGCGGACCGGATCGCTGCCGGAGATGCCCCGGACGGGGGACGATGGCTGGCAGACTGCACCGAGAACGGGGAGATCACCTTGCAGGCGGAATCCCCCGTGCCGGTTGGATAAAAACAGCAGACGGAGGGGCAAAAGGAGCAGGAGACGCAGCAGAATCGCCGTCTCCCTCTTGCATCCGGAGGCACTTTTGGGTATGATTAAGGGTAGCTTTTTGTTTTTATTTTGGATCAATAAGGAGAACAGGATGTCCACCCTTTTTTTGTTGAACCCTACTGCGGGTAAGCAGGATTGCACTGCCGCCTTGCGCCCCCAGATCGAGGCCGCAGCTGCCCGGGCCGGACTGGACCCGTCTCAGCTTACCATCCTTTGCACACAATATGCAGGCCATGCCCGGGCAGTGGCCCAGAAGGCAGCCGAGCAAGCCGCCCAGACCGGGCAGGAGCTGCGCATTTTTACCGCCGGAGGAGATGGTACCTTTATGGAGGCCATGACCGGTGCCCGGGGTTTTTCTGGCACGGCCGTGGGCTGCCTGCCGTATGGCAGCGGCAATGATTTTCTGCGCACCTATGGTGTCCGGGAAGAATTTTTGGACCTGGATGCACAGCTGGCAGGGCAGGCAGTGCCCATCGATCTGATGCATACCAACCTGGGTCTTTCGGCCACGATCTGCGCAGCCGGATTGGATGCACAGGTGGCCTACGGCATCCCCAAATTTCGGCGCATCCCTTTTTGCGGGGGCGAGATGGCGTATATCCTCTCCATCGTGCAGCAGATCTGCGGGCACATTGGCCGCACGATCCGCTATCAGGTGGATGACGAGGTCATTACGGCAGACAGCATGATGTGTGCTGTGTGCAATGGCCGGGCATACGGCGGTGGCTTTTTTGCTGCGCCGGAAGCACAGCCGGATGACGGCTGGCTGGATGTGTATATCGTGCGCACCGCAGGCCGGCTGACCATTGCAAAGCTTTTGGGAATGTACAAAAATGGCCGTCACTTTGCGGATGGTCAGCTGACAGAGGAGGCTCGGCCTTACTTTATTTATCGGCGGGCAAAAAAGGTCTCACTCACCCCGGTGGATGGCCGCGGCCCCATCGTAGCTACGGCGGATGGAGAATGTGCCTCCATCGACCAGGTGGATGTCCAGCTTTGCCCGTTGGAAGGCCGTATCCTGCTGCCGCTGCCGGTCTATCAGCGCTTTATGGAGCGCCCGGCAGATGTGGGATCGACTGCAGAAAGATAACGCCTTTTATTTGGCCTGCGTTTTTACGCGGGCCAAATGCTTTTTACGCAGAAAGGTGCTTTTTGGGGGTGTCACAAATTATTAACAAACAAATTTATCAGAACCCCTTGATTTTTCACTCGGAGATGAGTACAATATTCTTAGCACTCAAGTAAAAGGAGTGCTAACAAGCGGGATCGGGTGCTGTACAGCCCCGCCGCTGCAAAAGTGTTTCCATTACAATTTATTATAGGAGGGCAAGAATTATGAAGATCATTCCTCTTGCAGACCGTGTTGTGATCAAGACTGTGGAAGCCGAGGAGACCACCAAGAGCGGCATCATCCTGACCGGCAGCGCAAAGGAAAAGCCCCAGGTGGCGCAGGTGCTGGCAGTTGGCCCCGGCGGCGTAGTGGACGGCAAGGAAGTCCAGATGACTGTCAAGGTCGGCGACAAGGTCCTCACCAGCAAGTACTCCGGCACGGAGGTCAAGGTGGACGGTGAGGAATGCACCATCGTGCGCCAGAGCGACATCCTGGCTGTGGTGGAGGACTGATCCGCTGCCTTTCGTTCTTTGTTTAAGCTTTATTGGAACCAAATCAAAGGAGAGATAGAGTATGGCTAAGCAGATTAAGCAGGGCGAGGATGCCCGTAAGGCGCTGTGCGCCGGTATTGATGCCCTGGCAGATACCGTTAAGATCACCCTGGGGCCCAAGGGCCGCAACGTGGTGCTGAGCAAGAAGTTCGGCGCACCGGTCATCACCAACGATGGTGTCACCATCGCTAAGGAGATCGAGCTGAAGGACGAGTTCGAGAACATGGGCGCACAGCTGGTGCGTGAGGTCGCAACCAAGACCAACGACGCTGCAGGCGACGGCACCACCACGGCTACCGTCCTGGCACAGGCCATGGTCAACGAGGGCATGAAGAATGTCACCGCTGGTGCAAACCCCATGGACATCCGCCGCGGCATGAGCAAGGCCGTCAATACCGCTGTGGAGGCGATCAAGGCGCACAGCCAGAAGGTCAAGGACTCCAACGACATTGCCCGCGTAGGCACCATCTCTGCCGGCGACCCCGAGATCGGCCGTCTGATCGCAGAGGCTATGGAAAAGGTCACCTCTGACGGCGTCATCACCATCGAGGAGAACAAGACCACCGCTGAGACCTACAACGAGATCGTTGAAGGTATGCAGTTCGACCGCGGCTACCTGACCCCCTATATGGTCACCGATACTGAGAAGATGGAGGCTGTGCTGGACGACGCTGTGGTGCTGATCACCGATAAGAAAATCAGCGTCATTCAGGATCTGCTGCCCCTGCTGGAGCAGGTGGTCCAGAACGGCATGAAGCTGCTGATCGTGGCAGAGGACATCGAGGGCGAGGCTCTGTCCACCCTGATCGTCAACCGTCTGCGCGGCACCTTCACCGTGGTGGCTGTCAAGGCTCCCGGCTTCGGCGATCGCCGCAAGGAGATGCTGCAGGATATCGCTACCCTGACCGGCGGTCAGGTCGTGTCCTCTGACCTGGGCTATGAGCTGAAGGATGCTACCCTGCAGATGCTGGGCCGTGCCCGTCAGGTCAAGGTCACCAAGGAGACCACCACCATCGTGGGCGGCTACGGCGATAAGGATGCCATCGGTGCTCGTGTTGCACAGATCCGCAACCAGATCGAAGCTGCTACCAGCGATTTCGACCGTGAGAAGCTGCAGGAGCGCCTGGCTAAGCTGGCCGGCGGTGTGGCTGTTATCAAGGTCGGCGCTGCTACCGAAGTGGAGATGAAGGATAAGAAGCTCCGCATCGAGGACGCTCTGAACGCCACCAAGGCTGCTGTGCAGGAGGGCGTTGTGGCTGGCGGCGGCACCGCACCCATCAATGCAATTCCCGCAGTCAGCGCTCTGTGCGACACCCTGGAGGGTGATGAGCGCACCGGTGCCCGCATCGTCCTGAAGGCTCTGGAGGCACCTCTGCGCCAGATCGCTCAGAATGCCGGCCTGGAGGGCAGCGTTATCATCGACAAGATCATTTCTGCTGGCAAGCCCAACTACGGCTTTGATGCCCAGAAGGAGGTCTTTGTGGAGGATATGATCGCCGCTGGCATCGTTGACCCCACCAAGGTCACCCGTTCTGCACTGGAGAACGCTGCTTCCGTGGCTGAGATGGTCCTGACCACCGAGAGCCTGGTTGCTGACCTGCCGGAACCCCCGGCCCCCGCTGCTCCGGCTCCGGATATGGGCGGCATGTACTAATAACTGCCAAAAAACCGCATGAATCCTTGATTTTTGGAGCGCGCAAAAGCGGATTTACGCCAAACTTACGCCAAAAATCAAAGCGCATGATAGGGTAACAAAATCGGCACTCGCTGGAAAAGTGAGTGCCGATTTTTGTGTCCGGGAGAATTAAAAAATGATGAACCCGCTGGTGGATTCTTCGAGCGGCAACTGCAGCAGATCCGGGAGATTCGCCTGTCGGAGCGCAAGTTTTACCAGAAAGTGACAGACCTGTATGCTACGGCGTTCGATTACGACAAGGATGCCAAGACGACCCGGCTGTTCTTCCAGACCGTCCAGAACAAGATGCACTATGCCGTGCATCGCCACACGTCGGCAGAACTGATCTATGAGCGAGCTGATGCCAACAAGGAGCACATGGGTCTGACCACATGGGAAAATGCCCCGGACGGAAAGATCCTGAAAGCAGATGTGACGGTGGTCAAAAATTACCTGAGCAAAGAGGAAATGAACTATCTGGAGCGCATCGTGTCACTCTATCTGGACTATGCCGAATTGCAGGCAGAACGGAAAATCCCTATGAGCATGGAGGACTGGGCAAAGCGTCTGGACGGCTTTTTGGAGTTCAACGGCAACGAACTGTTGACCGGCCCCGGTAAAATCAGCGCAGAACAGGCGAAGCTTCACGCAGAAACGGAATATGAGAAGTATCGTATCGTGCAGGATCGTCTGTATGAGAGCGATTTTGATAGGTTTATGAGGTTGAATCGAGAAGTAAATCAAAATGAGAAGTAAGGTTTAACATCGAAACAGCTGACAGATATTGCATGATGCGGTCTGTCAGCTGTTTTATCTTATCTCATATAAAGGGATATCTTATGAATGTTCGTGACATGTTGAAAATTCTTGCTGATTTAATATGTTCTCGATTTCTTTGCGAATTTCTGCAATTTCTTTCTCGTGAGACTTTTTGTAAAATCTTATGATATCCACTCGGACATGTTCTTTGTCTAGCGAAGTACATTCGGCTAATGTGTAGAATTCTGAATGCTTTCCTGCTAATTTTGCCTGTTCCAGCATTGAAATGATATCTGCTTTTGAAGCACCCCAGTCTTCACATAGGTCATCTTTGTTTTCAGCATTCAATGCTTCCTGTATCAAGTATGCTTCGGGCCATATCTCTCCAGGTAAGTACTGAAGTCTTTGCTCCATTAAATCATCGAATTCCTTTTCACTGTGGTTTAATCTTGTCTCAAGATGTTTTTTGATTTGCGTTATTGCCTGAGTTTTTTGATTCCTTTTATCTCCGTCTAAAAATGCAATGAATCTATAATCTTCTTCTCTGTAGTGTACAGCTAAATGCTTCAATACAGCTTGATCTGAGCCAATCGGTATAATATGGATTCGATTGCGTATTTCTAATGGTAGTGAATTTATTAGAAAAGCTGCGGCAACATCATCTTCTGTAAAAACACTCAGTTCTATTCCATGATGGCCAGATAATTCGCCAAAAGCAAATTCCGAGGTGATATTGGGTATGATATCCGTTGTGTTATCTTTTCTTCTAATAAAAAATCTTGCATCAAGTGGAAGCTCATCCAATACCATCTTTGAATGTGTTGAGCAAATAATCTGGCAATGATACTTCTCGCAAAATTCCTTGAGAACCCTAACTAACATGCTTTGTGCTTTTGCATGAAGTCCTAGCTCTATTTCATCGACTACAATCAATGCTCCTCTTCCTGCAGCAATAATTTCAAGGAGCAGACCTAAAACGGCGTTCTCACCAGCACCCATATTAAATCCAGTGTAGTCTGTTCCACTTCTTTGAGCAGAAAAAAGACGATACGTTCCGTATTTTTTTAAACTTATGCCGGAATAGTCTCTTCCGAGTATTTTTGACATTGCATCCCTCAATTCTCGAATTTGAGTTTCTGATAAGGGTGCATCTTCTGTAAATTTACGGCAATAGTGTTTATGAGGACTACTCTCAGATGGCGGAACGATACGGTTAATTCCGAGATAGGTTACAGATCTTATTGGGCGACGATTATAGTCTGTCCATTTCCCGCTGGATTTTTTCTTTCTTATATCAGTCTTTATTCCTGTTGCTGCTTGATAATCTGCTTGAATCTGGATACCAGCGATGCCGTGCTCATCCGGTGTAAACGTGAAGAAGTCACTATAAGTATAATACTTTCTCGGCTCTTGCATCCCAGGCCGCACTCGATTGCTCGGACAAAAATCACTACTGTTATGAAAAGCGCATGCAATTAAAGACAAATATGTTGACTTTCCTGATCCGTTCTCGCCTACGATTGCTGTAATTGGGTATGAGAAATTTATTTCAGAAGGATAAACACCACGAATATGCCCACTGGATACTTTTATTCTTTTTAGAGAATTAACGCTTTTTTCATCGGCAAACCAGTTCCTATTTTTTCTGTCCAGTTGAGATTCTTTATACATTCCTTTGATTTCTCCTTTTTATAACGCAATTCGCACAAAGTTTCGACCAAATTCCGTTATAGTAAACGATGTCTCATCATCTTTAATGGTATTATTATCTCCATCCGGAAAATTCGGTGAGTCTTGTTCATACATCAACCCAAGGGCAACAAGGCGTAACAGGTTCCGGCTCTGTGATTGTTTTCGGACATGATGTTCTTCTTTTAGAAGTGCTACATCATTCGGAATAAGCTGATTCATCATTGAAGCGTATTCTGAAAATTCTTCCCATGAAATTTCTCCATCCAAACGCTTCAAATAAATCCTGCCAAGCATTTGTGGTTTTTCACTTTCCAAATAATTTGTCACCACGATCATAACATATTCAAGTTCTTTTTCAAACTGTTTTGGATTTTCATTCAAAACCTTGACATAATGCTCTCTTCGCGTTTTATTTATACAAGCACTATTAGTCGCCAAAAGAAACTGTGAAACTTGTCGAATTTCATGGCATTCTTTTATCGCTTTTATCACTGTGTTTCCAAATGCCAACGTCTTGATGATTGGAATTTCCTTGAAAATATTATCCGGCAATTTCGAGTCAACCCAAATTTCAGTTATATCACCAAGATAATCTCCTGCCGTTTCACTAAGCGCATTAGTAACACTTTGCACCATTGTATAACCGTCATCCATACGTCCTCATATCTCCATTTTTCTATCCATTCACGCCAGTAGCAATAAGTCTCGTACCCTTTGCGGTATTTTTAGTATATCGTCTAAAAACAACTCATTCAATACAAAATGCTCACTTTAAACATTTTGCACAACTATTCATTCGGATTTTTGTATAAAACAAACAGCCGCCCAGCGACCTTACGGTCTCGCTGGGCGGCTTATTTTTTGCGTTTCCAGAGCAAATATTCTTCGTAGCGGTGCATCTCGTTCTGTTCTTCTTCGGTCAGGCGCTGGCGCTGTTTGCGAGCTTCGTCCGAGGGGTCGATGTCGGTCAGACCCAGCAGGTAGTCGGCGGAGGTGCCGTAGAGCTTGCAGATGGCAAGCAACACATTGCTGAACGGGAAGCTTTTTCCTTGTTCCCATGCACGGATAGACCAAACGGACAAACTGAGTTTATCCGCAAGCGCTTGCTGCGTGTCTCCATTCAATTTTCGAAGCTCTGCCAGTCGTTCACCAATCATACTTTAGCCACCTTTCCTTGATTCTAGTATAGGCGGCAATCCTATTTTTTTAATAAAGTGGCTGTACACTACTAGACAGGGTGAAAAGTAGCTGTATAATACTAGTATAGGGCGAAAGTAGTAAAATAATACCACTTCCGCCCCAACGCAAAGGCAAAGCGAGGAAACTCCATTGGAACAGCAGATCAACTTTATGGCTCCGGAGGTGCAGGCGGTGCTGCCGCTGCTTCTGGCCGATAAATCTACCGGCCGCAATATCATTTGGGCCACCGACCCGCCGCAGGCGCTGTCCGACACGGTCACCGATAAAAGCGAGATGACCCCAGCCCAACTGCATCAGCTGGGCTTTGAGGCCATCCAGGCCCGGGCAGGAAAGCAGGCAGATGCCCAGCAGCAGCGCACCCGGCGGCGGGGCGAGGTGTGTACCCCAGCCTGGGTCTGTAACAAGATGATCAACGCCCTGGATGCCGATTGGTTTGGGCGGGAGGGCGTGTTCAATACCGAGCAGCCCCAGGGCTGGCAGGCGAGGGAAGGGCAGGTGGAATTTCCGGCCTCAAAAGGCAAGGCCCCGCTCTGGCAGCAGTATATAGACAGCCGCCGTTTAGAGATCACCTGTGGGGAGGCCCCTTTTTTGGCCAGCCGCTACGACGCCGCCACTGGTGAGATGATCCCCGTACAGCAGCGCATTGGCATCCTGGACCGCAAGCTGCGGGTGGTAAGCGAAACAGTCAAGGAGGAAAAAGAGTGGCTGTATTGGGCCAAACGTGCTGTGCAGGCGACCTATGGCTACGAGTACCAGGGCGATAATCTTCTGCTGGCCCGGACAAATCTGCTGCTGACCTTTGCAGAGCATTTGCAGGCCCGCTGGCAGCGCAGCTCCACCACACAAGAGCTGAAAGCCACCGCAAACATTATCGCATGGAATCTTTGGCAGATGGACGGGCTAAAGCGCTCCATCCCCGGCGGAAAACTCCACCCGGACACGGAACAGCTGAACCTGTTCTCCATGTTCGGCGATGCAGAGGAAAGCGTTCCATCTGTATCCTGCAAGGTAAAAAACTGGCGCAAGGGCAGCCATGGAACTGCCCAGAACTTTGAAACCATTCAGGAAGGGAGTACTAGCATGAAGTTTGACTATGTCATCGGAAACCCGCCGTATCAGATAAGCGATGGCGGTGCCGGCGTAAGTGCAACGCCTATCTATAATCGTTTTATCGAAGCAATCAAAACTACACATCCCGGCGCAATTTGCTTGATTATTCCTGCAAAATGGTACTCCGGCGGTAAAGGACTAGATAAGTTCAGAGAGGAAATGCTAGGAGATAGACATATTTCAACATTGGTTGATTATTCTAATTCGCTAGATGTTTTTCCGAATGTAGATGTTGCAGGTGGCGTTTGCTATTTTGTCTGGAAAGAAGCATATAACGGTAAGTGTAAGTATACAAACTATCGTAATGGAAAAGCTACAACAGCATACAGAGATTTGAATGAGTTTCAAACATTTATTCGCTATCCAGTTGCATCCGAAATAGTCAAAAAAGTAAAAGAAGATGGAGAATTAACACTGGATAAAGTGGTTTCCAGCAGAAAACCATTTGGACTTGCAACAACAGCAAAGCCAATGAAAATCGGTGACATTACACTACGATACAATGGAGGACGTGGCCCATATAAAAGTACCGAGATAAGGGTAGGAACAGAAATGATTGACCAATGGAAAATTATCATTTCTCGTCTTACGGCAGAACACGCAGGACAACCAGCCAAGGATGGAAAGTATCGTGTCCTTTCGACGATGGAGCTTTTGAAGCCGGGTGAAATATGTTCCGAAACGTATCTTGTGGCGGGAGCATTTGATTCAAAAGAAGAAGCAAGCAACTATATGGATTACTTAAAGACGCAATTTGTTCGATTTCTTATCCTACAAATTGCAATGACGCAGCAGTTAAGCAAAGCGTCATTCGCATTTGTTCCTTGTCAGGATTTTACAAGAAAATGGACAGACGAACAACTGTTTGAAAAATATGATTTGTCTAGTGAAGAAGTAAACTATATTCAAGGAATGATAAAGGAGATGGCATAATGGCTGGCATAACCCTGCGCACTGCCCGGCAGGTGGTGCCCATGATCTACGCCTATACCACCCCGGAAATTGCCCGGCACAACGGCTGGACGAAGATCGGCTACACCGAGCAATCGGTGGACAAACGCCTGAAACAGCAGACCCACACCGCCGATGTGCTGTACCATGAGGAGTGGCGGGGCAATGCCGTCTACGATGACGGCAGCGGCGAGGTGTTCACCGACCACGATTTCCACGCCTACCTCCGCAAGCTGAACGTGGAGAACGACCGCAAAAACGAGTGGTTCCATCTGGATGGGCAGCAGTCCCGGCGGTATTTTCAGGATTTCCGCATGAACCGGGGCCGGGTGCAGCTGGATGCCGCCATCGCCTACACCCTGCGGGAAGAACAGGCAAGGGCTGTCCGCGACACCAAAACCTATTACCGGAGCCACCCCGGCGGGGAATACCCTCTGGAACGCCAAGCTCCGCTTTGGCAAGACCCTCTCCGTCTACGACTTCTGCAAGCAGGTCGATGCACAGACGGTGCTTATCGTCACCAACCGCCCCGCCATCGCCAATAGCTGGTACAGCGACTATGTGCGCTTTCTCGGCAGGGAGTCCGGCTATCTGTTTGTCAGCCATGTAGATGCCCTTGCCGGGCAGCCCCATGTGCTGGACGAGCAAGGCTATCTGGATGCCGCCGCACAGGGCGAGAAACTGTATAAGCGCATTGAGTTCGTCAGCTTGCAGGACATGAAAGGCTCCAAGTATTTCGGCGGCGAGTACGACAAGCTGCTCCACCTGACCGAGCTGAACTGGGATGTGCTGGTCATCGACGAAGCCCACGAGGGCGTGGACACCTACAAGACCGACCTTGCCTTTGACCGTATCCGCCGCAAGTACACGCTGCACCTGTCCGGCACGCCCTTCAAGGCGCTGGCGAACGACAAGTTTGCCGGGGACGCCATCTTCAACTGGACCTACGCCGACGAGCAGGCCGCCAAGCGGAACTGGCGGGGCGAACCGGGGCAGCAGAACCCCTACGCAAACCTCCCTATGCTCAACCTCTACACCTACCAGATGTCCGAGATCATCCGGGACGAAATTCAGCAGGGCGTGGAGATCGACGGCGAAACGCAGGAATTTGCCTTTGACCTGAACGAGTTCTTCAAGGTGAAGCCCAGCGGCAGCTTTGAGCATGAGGCCGAGGTAGACCGCTTTCTGGATGCCATGACCACCCAGAACAAATTTCCGTTTTCCACCCCGGAACTGCGTGCCGAGCTGAAGCACACCTTTTGGCTGCTGAACCGGGTAGACAGCGCCAGAGCGCTGGCGAAAAAGCTGCAGGCGCACCCGGTATTCCGGGACTATGAGGTGATCCTAGCCGCCGGGGACGGCAAACTGGACGACACGGACGAGAACCAGAAGAGCTTTGACCGGGTAAAAGCCGCCATCGCCCACCACGAAAAGACCATCACCCTGTCGGTGGGGCAGCTGACCACCGGTGTCACCATCCCGGAGTGGTCGGCGGTGCTGATGCTCTCCAACCTGAAAAGCCCGGCACTGTATATGCAGGCGGCGTTCCGTGCCCAGAACCCCTGTCTTTTCCACGAAAACGGCACCTTCCGCCGCAAAGAGAACGCCTATGTGTTCGATTTTGACCCCGCCCGCACCCTGCTGATCTATGAGCAGTTCGCCAACGACCTTTCACAGGACACCGCCAGCGGCAAGGGCGGCACCGAGGAGCGCAAGGCGCACATCCAGAATCTGCTCAATTTCTTCCCGGTCATCGGCGAGGACGAGGAAGGGGAGATGATCCCGCTGGATGCAGAAAAAGTCCTCAGCATCCCCCGGAAGATCAAGTCTAAAGAAGTGGTGCGGATGGGCTTCCAGAGCAACTTCCTGTTTCAGAACATTTCCAACGTGTTCAGTGCGCCGCAGGAGGTGCTGGACATTCTGCAAAACTTCCAGCCTATCAGCGAGGCAAAGGCAAAGCCCATCCAGATCACCCCGGACACCGGCGCAGACCTCTCCCTGAACGACAAGGGCGAGGTAGACTTGGACGAGGGCTACGTCATCGGCAAGGCAGCGGATGTGTTCGGGGAAAAAATTTATGAGAGCACCCCGGCGCTGGACACCGCCCTGCAAGACCTGACCGATGCCTCTGCTCCTGCCAAAGAAGAGCATCTGGAACCCCTGAAAAAGAGCATCACCAAGGAGATCATCGCTCCTATGGTGGAGCAGGCAAAGCAGGAGTATGGTCGGGACCTGAAGCTGTCCGACCAGAAGCGCTTTGAGAGCGCCGCCAAGGCAAAAATGGACGTGGCGGTGAACAAGGTGGTGGACAACTACCGCATCGACCAGAGCCAGTTGGAGACCCAACGCACCCAGCAGCTGCAAAGCTGCACCACCGCCCAGCAGCGCCAGCAGGTGAACCGGGAGTTTGATGCAAAGCAACAGCAGAGCACCGCCGCCCTCATGGAGACGCTGCAATCCACCATCCAGCAGACGGCGCAGGAAATGCAGCAGACCATCGTGCGCACTGTGGAGACCAACCAGAAGGAGCAGGAGAAAAAGGGCTACGAGGACACCGTCCGTGACCATCTCCGGGGCTTTTCCCGCACCATCCCGTCCTTCCTCATGGCCTACGGCGACGAGACCGTGACCCTGGCGAATTTTGACCAAATCATCCCGGACAAGGTCTTTCAGGAGGTCACCAGCATCACGCTGGAACAGTTCCGCTTTTTGCGGGACGGTGGGCCGTACATCAACCAAGCCACCGGACAGGAGGAGCATTTTGCAGGCCACCTGTTCGACCCGGTGGTGTTTGACGATTCGGTGAAGGAGTTTTTGAACCTGAAGGTCAAGCTGGCGGATTACTTTGATGAGAGCCGCACCGAGGATATTTTCGACTATATTCCACCCCAGAAAACCAACCAGATCTTTACCCCCAAGTGGGTGGTGAAAAAGATGGTGGACCTGCTGGAGCAGGAAAACCCCGGCTGCTTCGATGACCCCGGCAAAACCTTCCTTGACCCCTATATGAAGTCGGGTCTGTACATCACCGAGATCGTAAAGCGCCTCTACCGCAGCGAGAAAATGCGGCAATATTTCCCGGATGATAACGCCCGGCTGGAACATATCTTTGCCCAGCAGGTCTATGGGCTTGCGCCCACCGAGATCATCTACCGCATCGCCATCAGCTACATTCTGGGCTTTGCAAAGGATCACGGCATTACTGCCCACCATATCCGTCAGGCGGATACGCTGAAATTTGCCAAGGCGGGCACTATGGAAAGGGCACTGGATAAGATCTTCAGAGACTGACAAATAGAATACAGCATAAAACCAAAGGCGGCTGTCTGCATGGGTGCAGATGGCCGCCCTTTTGTGTTGTCTGAATGATTTGCTCAGCTACGAATTTTTTGCTAGGAGGCATAAAGCGGATGTTCCGGCCAGGATACAAATTTGAGGCCATGTTCTGCCTGGTGGCGGTCAGGGCACCGGAAAGGCCAGTCTTTTTCGGATGCGACCGTTCCGGTGCTAAAATCCACCTTGCGCCACGCTTGAACCATCATTTATCCTCCTACAGCTTATCCCAATTTCCCTGCAAATCGCCCTGCATCAAGTGCTGGGCAATGGCTCGGTTCAGGGTCTTGTTGGGGTGATAGGCTGCCTGCTCTACATCGTGCAGGCACTCCTCCATCAGTGCCTCCGGAGAAATGCCTTCCCGTTTGCCATAAAGGTGGCCGAAGGCATAGCACACGGACTTGAGAAAGCCAAAAATATAGTCGTGATTTCCGCGCATACTGGGCAGGTCATTGAACGAGCCCATGCCGCCGTATGCCCGAAGATGGTGGGCAACCTCACGACGCTGGGTCCAGTCCTGAATGTCCCGCTCCAACCAGTCGATCCAGTTTTCAAATTCGGGGTGATCCGCCCATAAAATCAGTCGAAGGCAGGACAGAGCCTCGGTATAAATATCTGTCTGTTTCATCAGATTCCTCCCAACTATTTTCCGAAATGTTCCAGATACAATTCCCGCACAGAATACGGGCCTACAAGGGTCGTTTCCTTTCGGCCATCCCAGGAATACACATGAATTTCGCCTTCATCCCCAATGTACTGCTGCTCCTCAAAGGATGCAGGGAAGGGGAAGCTTTCTACGATGCTCCAGTCAATCTTGGGCTTCAGCCCATCAAACTCCTCGCGCTTGAGCCTTTTGAAGTTAAACACCAATGCTGCCCCAATCCCATCGAACAGCAAATCTGCGTATTCTCTGGGGGTGATGCTTTCGCTCACATTGGCGGCGTTGATGTCCACATTCAGGACCTTGTCGCCGCAGTTTGTCCAGATTTTATTGGGAGAGAACCAGGTAGTCCGATCCTTGCCGCCTACAAAATCCTCACGGAAATAGCTTCTGTTGGCGCTGTCCATCTCGACACCTTCCCGAAGCGGCCCGTTGTATGAGGAAAGCGGATAATATCGGTGTTTTGCTGGGTCAAACTGGTCAAACGAAATGTCC
>OHSP01000670.1_pt1 | contig 16461 bp, 10 predicted proteins | sample 1578711 | NCBI WGS metagenome assembly OHSP01 (sample SAMEA3879584, study PRJEB24766) | human gut metagenome | biome: human-associated habitat; feature: feces | place: USA | collected 1985/1987
AAGTCCAGCCGTTTGCCGCCAGCATCGCCCCTGTCTGGCTGCCCCCTTCCATCAACATGCCGCTTTGACTGTAAAACATCAGCAGAATGGGCAGTACAATCTCATTGGCAGGCAGCCCTAACAGAAAGGCCATCAAGATAGGGCCCGAAAGCCCCATGAGCCCCCCCAAGGGTTCCAGAAACATGGCAATCTGTGTCAACAGCGTACCATCTCCCACAGGAATCCGCTGGAGCAGCCAGATGATTGCCCCTGCCGGTGCCGCCGCAGTCATGGCACGCCCCAACACAAAAATGGTTCTGTCCAGCAAGCTTCTGACAAGCACCTGCCCAATCTGGGGACGGCGAAAAGGCGGCAATTCCAGCACAAAGGCAGAAGGCATCCCCCGCAGCACCGTTTGGCTCAGGAAGAAAGAAACCAGCAATGTCATGCCCACAGAGAGCCCAATGACCACAAAAAGAGTAATCCCAGACATCCACGGCCTTCCTGCTGACAAGAACACTGCCGTCAGCAGCAAAATTGTTGGAAACCGCCCATTGCAAGGCACAAAATTATTGGTCAGTATGGCAATGAGCCTTTCTCTAGGGGAATCAATGATACGACATGCCGTAACCCCTGCGGCATTGCAGCCAAAGCCCATACAAAGTGTTAGCGCCTGTTTTCCGTGCGCTCCTGCCCGACGAAACAGCCCATCCAACTGAAAAGCAATCCTTGGCAGCAGACCACAGTCCTCCAGCAGGGTAAACATAGGAAAGAAGATAGCCATTGGCGGCAGCATCACAGAAACCACCCAGCTTACCGTCAAGAACACCCCATCCATGAGCAGGCTTTCCAGCCAGACAGGGCTCCCCCAAGACACCAACGCACTGCGGCATGCTGTCCCCAACTGGGTAAAGACGGACATGAGCCATTGAGAAGGCACATTGGCTCCCACTGCCGTAATCCAGAACACCAGCGCCAGCAAAAGCAACATCAACGGCACCCCTGTCCGTTTCCGCAGAAACAGTTTATCCATCCGTGCTGTCGTATCCGCTTTTGCTTTATCCTTTTTACAGACGTCAGCTGTCAGGGTTTCTGCCCGTTTCTGAAAACAAAGGGAACGTTCTTTTCGATAAACAGCAAGGGCTTCTTCCTCCCCCGCAAAATACCCATTGCATCTGGTTCTCCATTGGCGCAGTTCTTCGCCAACTTCTTCTGATAAAACGTCCTCCTCATTTTGCCAAAGGAAATCCAGAAGGAGCGGTCTGTTTTCGCTTTCCGGCAGCAGTTTTTCTCCTTCTGCCAACAGCTTCCCAAAGTCCGCTGGCAAAGCCTTATGAAAAGGCGTATGGCGCACATGTGGTTCCTGTTCCATGACTTTCTCCAAAGCTGCTGTCAAATCTGACAATCCTCTTCCCGTTCTGGCGGCAGTTTTCACCACGGGAACACCTGTCAAAGCTGACAGCTTTTTATCATCAATCTGAATGCCTTTTTTCTCCGCTTCGTCTGCCAGATTCAGGCACAGCACACAGCGGGGCATCAATTCCATGGCCTGCAAAGCCAAAGGCAGATGACGTTCCAAAGCGGATGCATCCACCACCACTGCCACAGCGTCCGCATCACCAAAAGCCAGAAAATCCCGCGCGCAGGCTTCTTCCGCTCCGGCGGAAAAGAGGGAATAAATCCCCGGCAGGTCTACCAAAACCGCCTCTTTTCCCCCTAAGAGAAACCTTCCTTCTGCCCTGCCTACGGTTTTTCCAGACCAGTTGCCTGTATGCTGTTTCAGTCCCGTCAAAGCATTGAACAGAGTGCTTTTTCCCGTGTTAGGATTACCTGCCAGTGCGATACATGGTCTTTTTTCCTCACCCATCCTCATTCCACCGCCTTCACTTGGATTTGTGCCGCATCGCTGTCCCGAAGGGCAATGCGGGTCTGTTTGACATGATACAGGCGTGTGCCGCCCCAAGGGCATGTATACAAGGGCACCACCTGACTTTCTTCGCAAAAACCCAGATCCAGCAGCCGCAGCAGGCGGCTTTCCACTACCTGACAGCTCTGTCCCAGAGGGACTTCTGACAAAAGCATGCTTCCCTCCATATTCCCACCTCCCTGAAAAATCCTGTTATGCACAATATATGCCGGGCATAAGGGGGTGTGCCTGTACAAAAAAACAGACCTGCGATCTTTCATCGCAAGTCTGTCTGTTTTATTCTTCATTGATGAGTTTGCATGTATAGGCGTTGATGATGTATGGCTCCGTCTGTTCCATGAGATAAATGCGGTAACAGGGCACCGCGTAAAGCATGCCTTCTTTGGTCTGGCTTTCTTTATCCGACAGGTCGTAGCCAAGTTCCATACGATTTACGGTAAAAGCCCCTTCGGGCTGGTTTTTCCGCAGTTCCCGCATAAATGTGAGCAATGCTTCATCGGCGTAGAAAATATCTTTTTTCTCGCCATTGTATCCCACCACAGGGCAATAAACAAACTGCACCTGATAAATACCTGCCTGAGATACAAACACCCGGAAGTAATTGGAAAACACAATGGTATCGTCATACTTTTCATAGAACACCACGCAGTAGCCTTCCTCGGTTTCCAAAATGTCATAGGAAACAAATTCCCCGAAGATCTTCTCTTTGCCATCCATGTATTCCTCTGCTATTTTCAGAGCTTCTCCCCGGCTCAGCTGGCCTTTTTCTTTTGCCACCTGCGGGAATGTGAAGGTGCCGTGTGGGCCTTCCACTGTCAGTTCTGATGTAGAGGTACGATATACGGTAGTGGTCTGGCTGGGAACGACTGTGGTCTTTTCTCCGTCAAAAAACGCCCGTTCCAGATCTTCTTTGGTGTATGTTGGCACCATGCATGCCAGACGGCTCATAGGTTCTGTTTCCGTAATGAGGTCTGTATACATGGTAATACCGTTTTTGGAAAGCACTTCAAAAATCGCCTTTTCCTGAGAAGCAGTCATGGCGCTTTCCCGGTTCTGCTGATAATTGAGTACTGCCAAGCAGGCGTTCAATATCACCAGCAGCACAATGACGAATTTTTTCGCTTTTTGCCACTCCATAGACTGTCTCCTTTCTTTTCAGATTCTCAGGAATTGGTGGACGCATTGATTACTGTTTCCGGTTCCGTTTCTGTCACTGCCGTTTGCTCCGGCAAGGTACTGTCTGTTTCGATGAGGAATATCCGGTCATAAAGATTCACAAACCACTGTAAACGGATGCCTTCTGTCCGGTCTGCGAAATATCCCAGCGCAATGTTTTTGACATCTGCAATCTCCCGCTGTTCTACCGTTTCCTGATACAGACGGTTCGCGGAGTCCAGCGCGTCAATGAACTGCACATCCAGACTGGCATCTTTTGCACCAGATGCCTCGTAATTCACCGCATAACGGCGGTATTTCTTAACGGAATTGTTGCTGACCGTCACTTCAATGGCATGTTTCATGCTGATTTCCTGCTGCACGGTTTCCGACAGATACACAGGCAGTCCATTAACGGCATAATCAAAGTAATAAACCATTTCGTTGCCGCTGCCGCCAATATCCGCCAAGTACACATCCGTCTGCAAAGAGGCGTCATTGGTCATAAAATTGCAGCTGATCTGATAGCCATCCAAAAGGGCTGTTTTCGGGCCGTCACTGCCGTAATTTTCATAGTTATAGTACTCCAGCATCCGGTTACCCGGGTTATAACGGAGCACAACAGAGCTGTCACTGAATACAAAATTCCCGTTTTCATCCCGCTGGCTCCAGTCCACAGAGAAGTTACGGAAAAACCGTTCCGCCGTGTTTTCCAGCAGCATACGGCTGACTGCGCCTTCCTGCTCAAAGGCAGGCACTTGCTGCAAGGTATCATAATGATAGGGCAGCTCCGCCCATTGGGGCAGGAACAGATTCCGTCTGAGAACGGCAGAGCTGGTTTTCTGTCCTGTGGAAATATAGACCATTTCCCCTTCGGGCTGTGCCTGCAATGCCTCAAAAAGTATAGAGGCGGATTTGCTTTTCATGGCCCGATAAACCACACAGTCGTTGGTCTGGGAATTGACAAAATACGCTTTGCTTTCCTCCCCTGTACGCCTTGCGGGCACAATGGTGATATAGTCAAAGCTTTCCAGATCCTGACCATTTTTCAGGCTGCGCATGCCCGCCAGATAATCATCCATATTAATCATAAAATCATACTGCATGACAATACATTTGTTTTGCAGCATTTCTTTCCAGTCGGCTTTTTCCAATTCCGTGCTTTCGCCGATGTTTTCCGCCAATATCTCCTGCAAAACGTCGTTGGCTTTTTCCAGCATATCACTGCTGCCAACTTTGTCGGGATAGTATACGGAAAAATTAGACGCCCCATCTCCTACTGCATACCTGGTGGCCAGCAACGCATTGCTCTCTGCCGCCTCATCCGTAGCGGAAATGGACTCTTTTACTGCACGAAAAAAGTTATGGCCTGTTGTTCCTTCAAGCCATAACTCTCCTGTCTGATACACAGCGGCTATGACCAGAACAACAATGATAACATTTGTAATCCTGTTTCTTTTCATTCGATCTCACCGCTTCTTTATGAATTTATATTTTCTGCGCGCCTTAGTACAGACCGGGCAGCGCAATCATGTTTTGCAGATCTTTTTTCAGCTGCTTTGGCAGACGCTTAATCACAACCGTGTAAGACGCTTCTTCATACCCAGCTTTATCCGCCGTCAGTGTCACATAGTTATAACCCATTTCCAGTCCAACGGTAGCCGCGAAGATTCCCATGGAACCTACGGTCACTTCCTGTGCGCTTACAACGCTCATATCCCCGTTGGCGTCTTTACAATTGACAGACACGGAAACCTTTGTATTGGGTTTCGCTTCGCCGTAAATGGTGCGGCTGCTGTCAAATGTAGATTCTGTTTCTTCCTGGTACAGGTCAATACCGCTGCTGACAGTGATGGGAGTTACCTCTGCGGCAAATGCACTGACGGGAGAAAAGCACAGAAGTCCTGCCAAAACCAAGCCAAACAATCTTTTTTTCATCTCCGTCACCTCCTTACCGTCTATCTCGTATTTTTCACTGCCATTATTATACAGCAATAATATTACAGTTTTGTTACAGCGCCCTTACAGTTTCTTAACACCTGATTTTTCCAGTTACTGCGGTGTCGTTTCGGGAAAAATCCTGTCATTCCGTAGGGCCTCCTGTTTTGAATTCATGTTCATATTCCAGCTCTGGACGTTCCTTGGGGAACCACATGGTCATGGTGGTGCCTTTGCCATATTCACTTTCTGCCGTCAGGCGACCCTTATGGCTTTCCATGATTTCCTTGGCAATGGCAAGCCCCAGACCGGTGCCGCCCATGGCACGGCTTCTGGCTTTGTCTACACGATAGAAACGCTCGAAAATACGGGGCAGGTCTTCTCTGGTGATGCCCATACCCGTATCTTTGACAGAAATCTTGTAATACTTCTCGTCTTCTGTGATGAAGATACGGATTTTTGCCTGCTCCAGGCTGTATTTGATGGCGTTTGTCACAATGTTATTGACTACCTGACCCACGCGATCTCTGTCGCCATAAATAATGACAGGATGTTCGCAGGGCTCAAAGGTCAGTTCCTGATGTTTCGCTTCGGCATGAATCTTGCTCTGGCGAACAGTAGTCATGAGGAATTCGTTCATTTCGATTTCCGTGATATTCAGGCGTACCTGCTTGTTATCAAAACGGGAAAGCTGCAACAAATCCCGTACCAGGAACGCCATACGGTCGGATTCGCTGTCGATGATGGACAAAAATTCCATGGCTGTTTCCCTATCATCCAGCGCCCCTTCCATAAGGGTTTCCGTATAGCTTTTGACTGTGGTCAAAGGCGTACGCAGTTCGTGGGAAACGTTTGCCACAAATTCTTTCCGCATATCGTCCAGTTTTTTCTGTTCTGTAACGTCCTGCAATACCACCACAACGCCTTCCATTTCGTTTTTGGGGTTGTAATGAGGAGAGAATGTTGCATGGATAAACTGCTTATCCACAGGGAATGTGACTGCCTTGGAAGGCTCATCCCCCATATCCAGATAAACACCGGTGCTGATGTCGAAGGCACGGATAAAATGGGAAAAGTCCATATCCATTTTTTCCACCTTCAGCATTTCCTCCGCCGCTGTATTGGCAAGCATCAGCTCGCCATCTTTAGCAAAGGAGATAACACCGTCACTCATGTTATGCAAAATGATTTCCATACGGTTTTTCTCTTTGGAAATTTCCGACATGGTCTTTCGAAGTTCCGCCGCCATGTAGTTGAAACTGCTGGTGAGCTGACCGATTTCGTCGCTGCTGCGGACTTTCAGACTCTGGTTCAGCTTCCCTTCCGCCATATTCTTCGCCCCTCTGGTCAACGCCAGAATGGGCCCTGTCAAGGTCTGCGCAAAGACATAACCCATGATGGCCGCCAAAAACAGAGCGATGGATACTGCCACAATGATGATTTTCGTGGTTTCGTTGAGGCTGCTCTGCATATCGCTGGCATCCAGACGGGTATACACGATATATTCCACATTGCCGTTTTCGTCTGTCACAGGCAGGGCATAGCTCATCCATTCCTTCAGCAGACCAAAGGAGTCTGTGCTTTTCTTGCCAGAGGAGAATGTGGCTGTGCCGTTCATACCGGAAATGACTGCCTGGTCTGTGTACTGGGTGAATGGCGCTTTGGGAGCGGTGGTGGAAGCGATGGTTTCCCCTTCCGCATTAAGCACATTCCCCTGAATACCCATAGCATTGGTTACCGTTGCCTGCAAGTCTTCCTGGAAGCTGTCCGCATCTCCTGCGTCAATGACCTGTTCCACGATCTTTTCCGCATAGATCTCCAGCTGCTGTCTTGATTTATTTATTTCGATATTCCTGAGGCTCAGCAGGATATACGTCCCACTGACGATCATCACAATGAGCACCAGCCCCAGATACATCGCGATCAATTTCCATTTTATGCTGCGCAATGATCCCACTCCGTTTTAATCACAATCAAAATAGTAACCAACACCACGTTTGGTGAGGATATAAGCAGGTTTGCCGGGATCGTCCTCGATTTTTTCCCGCAGACGGCGCACAGTCACGTCAACGGTACGAACATCCCCGAAATACTCATAACCCCATACCTTCTCCAACAGTGTTTCTCTGGAAAATACCTGTCCTTTCTGCTGTGCCAAAAACTTCAAAAGCTCAAATTCACGCAGTGTCAGGTCGATGGTCTTGCCATCTTTTTTCACTTCGTAGCGGTCAAGGTTCAAAGACAGCTTTCCGTAAGGAGAAGCTTTCTCGTCAGATGCCGCCATGCCTGCCGCTTCCTGAAGGGCAGCCACTTTCCGCAGGTTTGCTTTTACCCGTGCCATAAGCTCCCGCACACCAAAAGGCTTTGTTACATAGTCATCTGCGCCCATTTCCAGCCCCAGTACCTTATCTACTTCTTCGGCTCTAGCTGTGAGCATAATGATGGGTGTATGTTTTTTCTCCCGAATTTTACGGCAAGCCTCATACCCGTCCATTTTAGGCATCATCACATCAAGCAAAATCAGATGGATCTCGTTTTCTTCCAAAGCTTGCAGTGCCTCCAAACCGTTATAGGCTTTGATTACGTTATAGTTTTCCTGTTTGAGATAAATTTCGATGGCATCCACAATGCTTTTGTCGTCATCACAAACCAGAATATTGAATTTATTTTCCATAATAGTTCCCCCTGTATTGCATTTTTTCTCAACGATATCATAACAAGTAAATTTTACAAAAAAACGGTGACTTCCTTACAAAAAAATTAAATTATCCGTTAAAAATAGTGTACCATGTTCCGGGATAAAACACAAAGGCGAATATATTGCCCTATAAAAACGTGGCAAAATTTCTATTTTTATTTCATTTTATCACAAAACATAATTATTTTTACGATTTACACGAAATTCATAGGTGTACACTTGTAATTTTTTCACAACTAATGTATAATGCAAGCATAAGAGCATGTATTTTTATATCGATCCAATTGATTCTATACCACATTGGTTTGATATTAAAAAACAATTATGTATTAAAGGAGGATTATCATGAAAAAACGTACAGGAAAAATGATTTCCCTGTCTTTGGCAGTCGCTATGGCAATGACAGCCGCGCCTGTGACCGCAATGGCAGACGAACCTGTCAAAACAGACGTGATTGAAGCGCCTGCTTTGACCTCTGCGGATCAGACAGAGGAAACAACAACCGAAGAAGGTACCGCTTGGGCAGAACTGACACCTGCGGAAAAGACAGAGGAAGAAGAGGTTCTTTCTGATGAAGGTACTGAAACAACAGAGGGTATCACTACTGTTGAGGAATTAAATGATGAAGCCAGCGCAAAAGAAAATGTTTTCTACGTTGACGAAACACAAGGAAACGGATATGCTACATTGTCCGATGCTTTGACAAACGCCGGTACAACCGAATCTACTATTGTTTTGAAAAATGATGTAACAGGCGATTTCACAATTGCAGAAGATCAGAATATCACATTAGATTTGAATGGTTATACCATCACAAATACATCCAATCATACCATTACTAATAATGGGAAGCTGACAATCAAAGATTCCAGCGAAGAAAAAACTGGTACAATTGATAATGTTTCCCACGGAAAAGCTACCGTTTGGAATAACGGAACTACTACATTAGAAGGTGGTAACTTTATTAGAAGCCAAGAAGCTGGTATTGATGCTGACCACAATGGTGGAAATTCTTACTATACTCTTTTGAATCATGGAACTATGATTGTAAAAGATGGTGTATATGTTGAAAACAACGGAAAATATTCCAGTCTGTTTGAAAATGGCTGGCAAAATGGCAACGATAACGACAGTGGCAAAAATTCTGTTTTGACCATTGAAGGCGGTACTTTCTCTGGCGGTCTGAACACCATCAAAAATGATGATTACGGCGAACTGACCATCAATGATGGCGAATTCGCCAATGTATCACAGGCAGTCTTCTTAAATTGGAATGTCGCAGAAGTAAACGGAGGTACTTTCGCAGTTGAAAATAATGCTCAATCCGTGATTTTGAATGGCTATCTTAATGGTACAATGGATCAAGGACAACTGACCATTCATAACGGTACCTTTACTGCAAACGAAAGTGGTGCTTTTATCAAAACTATGGGCGGAAGTAAAACAACTGGTGAGATTGAAATTAACGGTGGAAATATTACCGGTGACATTGTTTTAAACGATGTAACTGACGGTGCAACCGTAACCGTTGCTGATGGTGTTACTATCAACGGCAATGTCCAGAATGACGGTCTCACTGATGTAACGGTAACCGGTGCAACCATAAATGGTAATCTTACCAACAATGGTACTGGTTCTATTTCTGTGACTGACACAAAAGTAAGTGGTAATGTTTCTAACTCCCAAAACGGTAAAATGGCTATCATCGGAAGCGACGTTGGTTCTTACAACAATGCGAACAACAATATTACCTTTATTGACAGTACACAAAAAGGTGAAGAAATTCCAAATACAGCAGAAGGCAGTGTTGCAATGATCGGAGCTTCGACTTATTCCTCATTGGGTGAAGCAATTAAAGCGGTTCAGGCAGGCGATATCATTCATATCTTGAAAGATGTTCCGGATGCAGCTGGCATTACAGTCTCTTCTGACAAGCAGTTTACCGTTGACTTTGGCGGACATACATACACCTTGAAAGATCCCGGAGCTGGTTCTCCGGGTACAGAAACCAATGGTTTCCAATTATTACAAAATTCTGACATTACTTTCAAAAACGGAACCATCCGCATTGCGGAGGGAACAACTTCCATCAGCCGTATCATTCAGAATTACGCAAATCTGACCTTGGAAGATATGCATTTTTACGCAGAAAATCAAGCTGGTAGTCTGGACTATCCTCTGAGCTTCAACAACGGCAGCATCACTTTCAAGGGAGATACCGATATTATCACACCCGCTGAGAACAATATCGCTTTCGATGTCTGCCAGTTCAGTAATTATCCGAACGTCACCGTTACTTTTGATGAAAGTTATACCGGCACCATTAATGGACGTATTGTATATGACAGTCCTAACGCAAGTACACACAAACTATATATAAAAGGGAATGGTACCTTCGGTGTTATTGAATACAGCTCAAAAAATACTGAAGAAGCGGCAAAGAATGGGATTGAGGTTACCAGCGGTAACTTTGCTCAGCCTGTCAATGAAGACTACCTGGCAGATGAAGTAAAAGCCAAGCTGGAAAGTAATTCCAATACAGAAGCTCCTTTCAGCTACTATACAAGTCTGGAAGATGCCCTGAAAGCAGCTCAACCCGGTGATAAAGTAACCGAGGTAAACCCTACTCCAGATGAAGCGCAGTACACCATCACACTGAAATATAACGATGGTACAACACCTGATAGTGTATACACAGTCAGTGAAAATACAGCTATCACCTTGCCTACTCCTAGCCGTTCTCATTATTCCTTTGAAGGATGGTATAATGGAAATAACCTTGTTGAATCTCCTTATACAGTGACAGAAAATGTTGAACTGACAGCAAAATGGCATAGAACTTCCTCCGGCGGCGGTTCTTCTCACCGTTACGACGGCTACATCACAGTCATCGACTCCAAGAACGGTGACGTTTCTGTCAGCGACACATGGGCAGACGAAGACGATAAGATCACACTGACCATCACACCTGACAAAGGCTACGAAGTTGACAAAATCGAAATCGTTGACGACGAAGGCGACAAAATCGACGCAAAGAAAGTAGAAGACAAAGACAACAAATACACCTTCCGCATGGCAAACTGTGACGTAACTGTTACTGTAACATTCAAAGAAGAAGGCAAGACAACAGAAGATACAGACAAAGAAGAAGATAAGGACGACGAAACAACAGAAAACACAGATCTGAACTTCACAGACGTTTCTTCTTCTGACTGGTTCTTCAAAGGCGTGGAATACGTTGTGGATAAAGGTATCATGAGCGGCGTTTCCGAAAATCAGTTCGACCCCAGCGGCAAACTGACACGCGCAATGCTGGTACAGATGCTTTACAACATGGAAAGCCGTCCCGCATGTGATGCTGAAAACGCATTCATCGACGTTCCCGTTGGTCAGTGGTACACAGACGCAGTTATTTGGGCAAATGACGCGAAGATCGTCAGCGGCATGGGCGAAGGCCTGTTCGCTCCTAACATGGAAATTACCAGAGAACAGATGGTAGCTATGCTGTACAACTACGCAAAATACAAAGGCTATGATGTAACTGCTTCCGCAGACCTGTCCACATTTGCTGACAACGCAAGTGTATCCGCATGGGCACAGCCTGCAATGCAGTGGGCAGTAGCTGAAGGCTACATCAGCGGCATGGGCGACAACCAGCTGGCTCCTCAGGGCACAGCAACCAGAGCAGAAATCGCTTCCGTAATCATGCGTTTCATGGAAGCAACTGCTGAAACCGCAGAATAATCATACGATCTATAAGAGATAGTTGAACTTTCACCTCAACTCGCACAATATATAAAGGGACAGCCTCCTTTCCATAGGGCATATGCTCTTTCCCCATAGGAAGCTGTCCGCTATCTCTCACAAAAAAACCGGAAACACCTGATCTTTTCAGGTATTTCCGGTTTTTTATTTTTAATCAAAATCAATAGGAATGGTTTTTCCTGGCGCAAAGGCGTAGATATAACATGCCTTCACAGGCAGATCCGTTACCCGTTCCAAAGCTTCTTTATAAAGCCGCAGCTGAATTTTATATTTTTCACGGAAAGCATCTTCCTGCCAAAGTCGGTCACTTTTATAGTCCACCAGCACAACTGCATTTTCTTCCACGAAATAACAGTCGATAATACCATTAATCTGGATAAATTCCTCCATATTCCGATAAATATCATCAAGAAAAACTTCTTTTGGCTCCACAAGCATAGCAAAAGGCTGTTCTTTATGGATTTCATCCGCCTTCTGCATCCGTTTTGCCAAATCAGAAGCAAAGAAAGCCAAAAGCTCTTTTCGGCGAATGGCGGCTCTTTCTTCTTCCGTCAATCTGCCCTGCTGCTGCAATTCTGCCAGCAGTTCTTCCAAAGTATCGGCATCATAGATTTTCCGCAGGTCTGCCGCCTCCATAACCGTATGCATTGCTGTACCGATTTCTGAAGCTGTCAGCCCCTCTTTTTTCTGTCCAAACTGAGGAATCTGCAATTCCTGTGGCATAGGTGCTTCTTCACCGGAAATTTCCGCCTGATACCGCCGTTTGATTTCAGAAATGGAAACTTTTGTAGGCAGCATGGTTGCTGTTTCATAGTCATACTTCCATGACAATATACGGAAAATCTCCTCTTTTCTGCCACTGTAATCCGGTTCTGTATCCCAGCTTTCAAAGACGTTCTGCTGTTCTTCCGCCAGTTCCTGTTTTTCCTGCTCTGTTCCGTAAATATCACCCTTTTCCAAAAAGGTGAATTTCCATTTGGATGGTTCATCCAAAAACTGTTGTGCCTCTCCTCGATCTGTTGGTTCCCAAGGCTCCGGCAATACCCTTGCCTGAGGATGGCGCAGAAGCGCAGGCATAATCCAATCCAGATAGTTTCTTCCTCAGCGCAGACGAAATACAGACAGCAATTCTCCGGTACTGTCTGCTGTTTCCGCCCATTTTTCCATGGATTTTTGCAGGTTGCGCACTGTTCCCGTCAAAATCAGTTTTTCCTTTGCTCTAGTCAACGCTACATATAATACACGCATTTCCTCCGAAAAGTTTTCCTGCTTGATGGCTTCTGCCAAAGCGGTTTTAGACAAAGTGCGATAAGAAGCTCTATGGTCTAAATCCATATAGTCCATACCATATCCCCACTCCTGGTGGGTAATGACAGCGGCACGGGTATCAGATTCGTTGAACTGTTTTCCCAGGTCTGCCACAAAGACCACAGGGAATTCCAACCCCTTACTTTTATGTATGGTCATGACACGCACCAGATCATCCGCTTCGCTTTGGAGTTTTGCGGCGGAGGATTCTGTTTCCGCCGTTTTCATATCCTCCACAAAGCGAATAAAATGGAACAGCCCTTTTCCGCTGTTATTTTCATACGTTTCCGCTTTTTCCAGCAAAAGCCGCAGGTTTGCCTGCCGCAGACTGCCGCCGGGTGTCATGCCCGCATAATCATAATATCCTGTCTGCTGATAAAGATACCGCAGCAATTCACAAAGGGACAATTCCTTCGCTGTTTCCCGCCAATCCAGCAAGTCCCCTTGGAAGCGTTCCAGTTTTTCCAGAATTTCCTCTTCTGCCCCCTCTGCAAGATACCGCAGGACACATTCATAAAACAGTCCATCGCCGCCAAAAAGGCGGATTTCCGTCAAAGCATCGGCACTGATGCCATACAGGGGCGAATGGAGCACAGAAAGCAAGGGAATATCCTGATAGGGATTGTCAATAAGGCGGAGGAAATTCAAAACGGTATCAATTTCCGGCACATCAAAGTATCCTTCTGCCGTTTCCGCATAATACGGAATGCCTTCTTTACCGAAAATGTCATCCAACGTTGTGCCCCAACTGCGGATACTCCGCACCAGAACTGCCACATCCCGATATTCCATGGGACGATAGCTTTCCAGTCCTCGGTCATAGACCTGATAGCCAGCCTTCATCATTTCTCTGATCTTTCCAGCAATCATGGTGGCTTCCATCTGCCGTTTATCCAGTTCTTCCAATTCTGTCAGCTGCTCTTCTGTCTCTTCCGAGGACAAATCCAACAGCATCATTTCATTTTCGCCGCCGCAAAGCCCATCGAAGACAGGGAAATCCGCTCCGGCATACAATGCAGCTTCGTCATTATAATCCACATCCCCAAAGGCTTCTGACATTGTCTGACGGAAAATGAAGTTGATGCCATCCAGCACATTTTTCCGGCTCCGGAAGTTTTTGGATAGTATGATTTTTCTGGTTTTACCGCCTTTCTCCACAGGATAGGTGCGGTATTTCTCATTGAACAGCTGGGGCATAGCAAGGCGGAAACGGTAAATGCTCTGCTTCACATCCCCTACCATAAAACGGTTATTATTCCCCTCATAAGCACCGGATACCGCTGTCAGCAGCATTTCCTGCACCACGTTGCTGTCCTGATACTCGTCGATCATGATTTCATCATACTTTTGCTGCATCTGTTTTGCGGCGTCTGTGGGGATAATGTTGTCTTTGGTACTGCCAGGTTCTGTGAGGATTTGCAGGGCAAAATGTTCATAGTCATTGAAATCCAGCCAGAGTTTTTCTTTTTTCGCCTGTGCAAAGGCTTCCGCAAAACGGATGACTGTTTCCGACAGAGCTTTGGCAATAGGATACAGAGAGAAAATGAGTTTTGTCTGTGTTTCTGCTCCATAGCAAAAATAAGTTTCTCCTAATTTACCGATAGCCGCCTTGGCTTCGTTCCGCAGATTCTTCACCCACTCCGCTGTATCTTTATCCTGACCACGGTAAGCAGGCATACGGGCAAAATCAACGGCAACATAGGCTTGATGCCAATCTGCGTAACAAGGATTATCCAGCGCCTGCCGCAGGGCTTTTACACCTTCCAATTCCGCCTCCAGACGTTCTCCATAGGCAGTAAATTCCCCATTGCCACAGATGCGGTCATAAGCCTTCTGCAAGTTATACAGGGCATAGTCCACCCCATTTGTGATGCCTTCTCCAATGAGTGGCATCCATGCGCACTGGTCAATGCTATCTCCTTCTGCCATATAAAACTGCTCTGCCATCTTCCGCAGAAGATTTTCCGGGTCAGGATACCCCTGAGAAAAGGTATAGATCTGCAAAATCAAATCTTTTAGACGCTGATCCCCTGTATTTTCTCCATAGGTTTCCAGCAGACGAAGAAAGCCTTCATCCTCTGCTTCATAAAGGGTTTCAAACAATTCTCCCAGAACATCTTTTTGCAGCAGCGCAATTTCTGCCGGATCTGCTGTTTTCACTGCCGGGTCAATATCCAGTCTGTCATAATACTCCCGAATGACTTGCAGACAAAAAGCATGGATGGTTTTGATGTCTGCCCGACTCAAATAGGTGAGCTGGTTTTGCAAATGGACATCATCAGGCTTTTCTTCCAGTTTTTTTGTAATGGCGGCACCGATTCGCTGACTCATTTCCGCTGCTGCTGCTTTTGTAAAAGTTACCACCAGCAAACGGTCAATATCCAGCGGTTCTTCTTCAGCGGTAATCCGCTGGATGATTCGCTCTACCAATACGGCTGTTTTGCCGCTGCCTGCCGCCGCGGAAACGAGAATATCGCTTCCTCTTGCGTCAATGGCTTCTTTCTGCTGTGTTGTCCACTTTGCTCCCACGCTGTTTCACCTCATCTTTTCTTACGAACCAGACGCCTTTTGCAGCCGGATATGAAAAGGCACATACCCCACAAAAGACGCCATAAAGCTACTGTAAGAATTATACCAGAAGTTCAGCAAAAACGCCAATGTCTGAGGTGTCATCTCAATGGTATGAAAGAGATACCTGGCCGTGGTACGGGCAAATAAATCCGCAAAACCGCTTTGATACAGACTGGCGCAGCGGTACAGGATATCTGCCATCTGGCGCTCTTTTTCGTCCAGTTCATACACCCTTGCCATTGCCGCGGACATTTCTTCCCAGTCCAATTGTTTTTTTCTGCGGCGCACCACACGGATGGTATGGTGGATGCCAGCCAGCTTGAAAAACCGCTTGCCGCTTTCCAGATCCAGCCGTTCCACATTGGCTCTGAAATAATTCTCCCGGCTGAAATCCAGCAAGAACATCTCATAGCCATCGGCTACGGTGCTTTCGATACACTGCATGTAATATGCTTCATAAAAAGGTGTTTCCTGTGCCGCCCGGGCAAGATAGCTTTCTTTCTGCCCTTCCAGATAAAGGGTAACAGGGTCCTGTTTCTGTCTGATATGTAACTGCATGAAAATTCCTCCTTCTTTTCTATTGTAAAAGAAAGCAGACCTGTCCACGGGAAATTTTCACCGCAAATGACAACAAAAAAAGAGTGTTTTCGCATGTTGACAAAACACTCTTTTTTGAAAGAACAGGCGACTGTGCACCGCCGCCCGCTTTTTGTACTGTCTGATCCCGGAGGGTATCAGCAGTTACCGCAGTTGTTCAGCTGACCACCGCAGTTGTTGTTGCCGCAGCAGCACAGCAGGATCAGAATCCACAGCCAGGAATTGTCATTGCCACAGCCGCAGTTGCTGTTGTTGTTATTGCCGCACAGGCACAACAGCAGAATTACCCAAATGAAACTGTCATTACCGCAACCACCAAATCCACACATAATAAAAATACCTCCTTAAGTAAATTGTATCGACTTACAATTTAATCTTATGAGGTATTTTTTGCTTTCTTGCCTGTCTACTTAAAATTTTTTATCGGGGAAGCTGCAGATCTGAAACCAGAATGTCCACAGTAAACCCACCCATTTCGTCCATAAGACTGACCATGGTGATGTGTTCCGCATCATGGAAGTAC
>OHSP01000681.1_pt1 | contig 16321 bp, 9 predicted proteins | sample 1578711 | NCBI WGS metagenome assembly OHSP01 (sample SAMEA3879584, study PRJEB24766) | human gut metagenome | biome: human-associated habitat; feature: feces | place: USA | collected 1985/1987
ATGATCATGACGGGGAGCATCCAGCTCAGGTACAGGCCCGTGTTGATGACGTGCACGAAGGAGATCATTTTGGCGAAGAAGCCGGCCGTCAGAGGCACGCCCGCCAGGGAGGCGAACATGATGGTGATGGCCAGGGCCAGCCGGGGATTGGTCTTGCCCAGGCCGCGGAAGGCGGAGATTTCCTCGCTCCCGCGCTGGATGCGGATCATGGCGAGGGCGAAGAAGGCGCCGAAGGTCATGACCAGGTACACGGCCAGGTAGAACGGGGCGTTCGGGGCAAGCCGCCCATCCACGGTGCCGATGAAGAGGGGAAGGATGAAGCCGGCCTGCGCGATGGAGGAATAACCCATCATGCGCTTCAGGTTGGTCTGCGGAATGGCGCCCAGGTTGCCCACCAGCAGCGTAGCCGCAGCCATCAGGGCCACGACGAATTCAACGGGGGGCAATGCGGCGAAGGGAGCCAGAATGATGTTGAGCAGGGCGAAGCCGGCCACCTTGGAGGCTACGGAAAGGAAAGCCGTCACCGGAGTGGGTGCGCCCTGGTATACGTCCGGAATCCACAATTGCATGGGAACCGCGCCGATTTTGAAGGCCGTGCCGAGCAGCAGCATGGCGAGGGCCAGGTACATGGCGGGGGCCGTCTGGCCCGCCAGCGCGTGGCTGACGATGGCTCCGTCATAGATGAAGGTTCCCGTGACGCCGAAGTACCAGGCCAGGCCGAAGACGAGGAAGCCCGTGCTGACGGCGCCCAGAATCAGGTACTTGATGCCCGCTTCCGTGGAGCCCAGGTTCCGGCGGAAGTAGCCCACCATGATGAAGGAGCTCAGGGTAAGCACTTCTAGGGAGACGAACAGTTCCACCAGGTTGGAGGCTTTGCACAGGGAGGTGATGCCCACGCAGGCCAGCAGGGGAAGGATGTAGAATTCCCCCGTGCCGTCCTGGGACTTGGAGTCGTTGGAAGAGAGGTTGATGACGGCCCGGAAGTCCACGGACAGCAGCAGGGTGACTGCCGTGGCGACAAGCGCCAGGATGATGTAGACGTTGTCATAGAGTCCCCCCATGTAGAAGGGGAGCATCGCCAGGGCACCCGCCGCGCCAATCAGCCCGAAGACGAATTTGGGCGTCTTTTTGCAGAAGGTCTCGGCCAGGGGCATAAGCATCGCCAGGCCGGCCAGGATGAATTCCGGAATATACGCTTGCATGGGTAAAAGAAGATCGGGTTAAACTTGGATTGTATTCGGAAGGGGAATCAGGAGAAGAACTGGAGCACCAGCGTGGGGAAGAAGCCGAAGACCGCCAGGGTGATCGTCAGGAAGTAGTTGGCCGCCCGTTCGGAAGGCAGCAGTTCCGTGGCGTAGGCTGCGGCCTTGGAGAGGTCCCCCTGGAAGATGTTGCGGTAGGCCCTCAGCATGTACACCGCGCCGATGACCAGGCCCCAGAGGCACAGAATGGTGGCGATCTGGACAGGGCCAAAGCTGTCGTTAAATCCGGCGAAGCCGGAGAAGAAGACCATGAATTCCCCCGGGAAGTTGGCGAGGCCGGGGAGGCCGATGGAGGCCATGCCCGCCAGGCCGAAGACGAAGGCCATGCGCGGCAGTCTGGTGCTCAGGCCGCCCAGGGAGTTGATTTCCAGCGTGCCGGTCTGCTTTTCAATCTGTCCGCAGAGCAGGAAGAGCAGGGCGATGGTCAGGCCGTGGGCCAGCATCAGCAGGGCGGCCCCTTTCAGCGCCCAGGGGTTGGCTTCCGCGGAACCGGAGGCCACCAGGGCGGCGAAGGCCAGGAAGATGTAGCCCATGTGCATCACGGAGGAGTTGCCCAGGAGCAGATCCAGCCTCTTCTGGTTGACGGTTACGTAGCCTACCCAGATGACGTTGCAGACGAGCAGGACAAGGAGGATGTTCGTCCAGGGGAGGAAGCCAGTTTCCATCAGCGGCTGGAACATGAAGAGTCCGTACAGGCCGAACTTCTTGAGCACGCCCGCATGCATCATCGCCACCGGAGCGGGGGCGGAGGCATACGCGGGGGCTGCCCAGGAGTGGAAGGGGAAGAGGGAAATCAGCGTGCCGAACCCGGCGATCAGCAGGGCGCCGATGAGTTCCGCGTGGGCGAGCTCACGGCCGCCGGCCATGAAGTCTTTCAATCCGGAGAAGGTGAAGCCCGCCTGCGTGCCGATCATCAGCAGGGCGGCCAGCAGCACCATGGAGGCAAGCCCCAGGTAAAGCGTGGCTCGCCAGGCCGTGGTGCGGCGGTCGCCGCGTCCGTACAGGCCGATCATCACGAAGGTGGGGATGAGGGCCAGCTCATGGAAGGCGAAGAAGGAGATGATGTTGTCGGACAGGAAGGCCCCGGTGGCGCCCGCGGAAATCAGCAGGGCGGAGTTGTACCAGGAGGCTTCCCCTCCCTTGGGCGGGTTGGTTCCCAGCACGGTGGCGAAGGTCACCAGGATGGTCAGCAGCAGCATCACTTTGGCCAGGGCCGGGGCCAAGGTGAGCTGGAGGTCCATCCCTTCAAAGCGGGACCAGCAGGAGGAGCAGCCGTCAAAGCTAACCAGGGCCCAGATGCCGAGGGCCAGCGTCAGCGCGGCGCTGAGCAGGGCTGTCGGGCGTGCGGGCGCCTTGCACAGACCGATGAGGGCCGTGGCAATCAGAGGAATGAGAACAAGCCAGATAAGCATGGTGTGTGATTGGTTGGTAGGTTAGCAGGAATAGAAGACGGTGAAGTAGATGACCAGGAGCAGGCCGATGCCGAAGAGGGCCGTGTAGGCGGCCATGCTGCCGGACTGGAGGCGGCGCAGCAGGGACCCGACGGCGGCGGTCAGCCGCGCCAGGCCGCCCACGATGAGGCCGGAGATGATGAACTGGTCCATGAAGTCGATGATGGCGGCCAGGGAGCCCTGGATGCCCCTGACCAGCACCTTGTCATAGAACCAGTCAATGTAGAGGCGGTTGGCGAGGGCGCGGGAGACGGCATTGCCGGAGAGCTTGTCGGAGGCCGGGGAGCCCGCATAGAAGACGGCCGCCAGCAGGATGCCGAGCACCAGCGCGCCCATGGAGACGTAGAAGGGCATGCCGATATGGAAGCTTTCGGAAACGAACCCGTTGAAGGGCACCAGCCTGTCAGCCATGAAGCCGTAGCCGGAGATGAGGGCCAGCACGGCCAGAATCAGCAGGGGAACCAGCATGAGGCCGCCCACTTCCGTGGCGTGTTCCGAGCTGTGGCTGCGGCTCTTGCCGAAGAAGACCACGAAGATCACGCGCATCATGTAGAAGGTGGTCAGCAGGGCCACGCCCGCGCCGATCCAGAAGAAGACCGGGTTTTTGTGCAGGGCGGCTTCCAGAATGGCTTCCTTGGAGAAGAAGCCGGACGTGAACGGAATGGCGACCAGCGCCATGGTCGCGATGATGAAGGTAAGGGAGGTCAGCTTCATGCGCTTCATGATGCCGCCCATTTTCCAGATGTCCTGTTCATGGTGGCAGGCGAAGATGATGGCGCCCGCGCCCAGGAAGAGCAGGGCCTTGAACCAGGCATGGGTGAAGAGGTGGAACATGGCCGCTTCCCCGGCCAGCAGGCCCAGGGCCATGACCATGTAGCCCAGCTGGGAGAGGGTGGAGTAGGCCAGCACGCGCTTGATGTCATTCTGCTGGGTGGCCATGAAGGCGGCGATGACGGCCGTGACGGCGCCGATGACGGCAATGACGTTGCAGGCTAGGGCGGGGAAGGCTTCCACGCCGATGGAGCCTTCCATGGCGTCCGGAAGCCACACGTGCAGCGGGAACTGGGCGGATTTGCCCACCGCCCCGCAGAAGAGGCACAGCACCGTGATGTTCAGCAGGGTTTCACTGAGGCCCGCGGGCATTTCCATCAGGCTGAAGTCCAGCGTGTTGGTCAGCGCCCAGAGGGTCAGGATGCCGATCAGGAAGCCGAAGTCCCCCACGCGGTTGCAGATGAAGGCCTTTTTGGCAGCGTTTGCGGCGGCGTCCCTGGTGTACCAGTGGCCGATGAGCAGGTAGGAGGAAAGGCCCACCAGCTCCCAGAAGATGAAGGTCATGGCGATGTTGTTCGCCAGGACGATGCCCGTCATGGAGAACATGAAGAGGCTCAGGCTTGCGAAGTAGCGCGTTTTCGCCTTGTCGTCCGCCATGTAGCTCAGGGAGAAGATGTGGACCAGCAGGCCGATGCCCGTGACCACCAGCATCATGCGGGTGGAAAGGGGGTCCAGCACAAAGCCCAGGTCAACGGAAAAGACGTCGGAGATCGGAAGCCAGGAGAAGGAGTCCGAGCCGGTCTGGTCCAGCAGGCCCAGGGAAAGAACGAAGGTCGCCAGGCAGGAGAAGGTGGAGGTGAGGGCCGCGACGTTCGGACGCCGGGTCAGCAGGAACCAGTTGAAGGCGGCTACGACCAGCGGCAGGAAGAGCAGGAGCCAGGTGTATTGAATATCAATATTAAACATGTTCTTGAAGTGGTATGTTGCTCTTAGTCTTTCAGCGTGTTGAGGTCCTGCGTGCTGGCCGTGCGCCTGGCCCGGTACAGGGAGACGATGAGGGCCAGCCCGATGGCTACTTCCGCCGCGGCGATGGTCAGGATGAAGATGGAGAGGGCCTGTCCGTCGTAATTGGGCAGCCCCATGGTGCCCTGGGCGCGTGAAAACGCCACCAGTGACAGGTTGGCCGCGCTGAGCATCATTTCCAGGCACATGAAGATGACGATGATGTCACGCCGGACAATCACCCCCATCAGGCCGATGGCGAACAGGACGCCGGAGAGGATCAGGTAATGCGTAAGAGGTATCATGATGATGGCTGTGGTAAGGGGTTCGGGTTATTTGCCGAAGGGGCGGCGGCTCAGCACGACGACGCCGATGGAGGCCACCAGCAGGGCCAGCCCGGCGATGACCAGGCTCCGGTTGTATTTGTCAAACAGGGTGCGGCCCAGCAGGGCGGTATCCGGGAATTCCCCGTTGTCTATTTCCGCGCGGATGGTGGTGCCTTCCGGATAGAGGTGTGCGGAACATTGGGGGGAGAGGGGAGGGAGGGTGATGGACGGTGCTATGCCGCAGGTGGAATGGAGCAATTGGTCAAGAGATGTCTTGGTGATGGCATAGTCCGATCCTCGTGTGCATCCGCCGGAAGCAACGCAGGGTTTCTGCGCGCATTCCCCGGAAAGGTTGTTGGTTTCCGTTTTCCCGGAATTGGCGCTGTCCTGGCCGATCTTCAGATCGTTCCACGCCTGTTCCGCGGTGGCCATCGGGCAGCGGTGCGTTTCCTTCGCGCCGGGCAGGGAGTAGATGATGCCGATGAGCTGGCCGAGGAAGAGGCCGGCGATGATGACGCCGATGGCGACGGAGACGGGCCGCCGGAAGGGGGAGGTTTCCCGCTTCACGTTCAGCAGCATGATGATGAACGCGAAGAGCACCATGATGGCTCCGGCGTATACCAGAATCTGGAGAATGCCCAGGAAGTGGGCGCCCAGCCCGATCATGACGGCGGCCGTGGCTCCGAAGGAGAGGGCCATCATCATGGCGGAGGAAACGGGGTTGCGCATGAAGACGACCATCAGGGACAGGATCACGGCCAGGGCCCCGAAGACGTAAAAGAGTATGTCACTGGCAAAAATGTTCATAACGTACGGAAATTGGAGTGAATGTTTCGGGGTGATTTATTTGTATTGGTTCCACTTGTTGACCAGTCCCTTGCGGGTGCCCCCCATTTCGTAGAGCTTGGCCTTGTTGTGGATGGCCTGGGCCTTGTCCGTGGGGGTGAACAGGTAGTCCTGGCTCATGAAGATGGCCTGTTCCGGGCAGGCTTCCTCGCACATGCCGCAGTAGATGCAGCGGAGCATGTCGATCTGGAATTCCCTGGGCGCTTTTTCCACCTTGCCCCAGGGGCCTTCCTTGATGGCGCCGGGGGTGATGGTGATGGCGCGGGCAGGGCAGATGAATTCGCAGAGCTGGCAGGACACGCAGCGTTCGCGGCCGTCTTCCCCCTTCACCAGGACGGGAGCCCCGCGGTAGTATTCCGGCAGGTGCTTGTCCCACCGGAATTCCGGGTACTGCATCGTGACGCCTATGCCGGAGCCGGCCAGTTCCTTCTTGTTGCGGGATTTGCCCAGCAGAGCCAGAACGAGGTGCTTGATGGTGATCCAGAGACCGCCAAGGATGGATTGCAAGTAGAACCGCTCTCCGAGGGAAATCTTCGGGCGCTTGATCGTTTTGAAGGCCATAATAGTGATGTTGTCGGGATGAAGAAGGTTGATTACTTGACGAAGTACAGGATGGCGGCCGTGATGAAGATGTTGATGACGGCCAGTTCAAAGAAGACCATCCAGCCGAGCTTCATCACCTGGTCGTAACGGAAGCGGGGGAGCGTCCAGCGCACCCAGACGAAGAAGAAGACGAAGAAGAGGAGCTTGAGCACGTACGCGATGAGCTGGCAGATGACCGCCACCCAGTTGGCTACGTGTTCGTTGAGCCACCCGTCCAGGCCGAAGCCGATGGACCAGCCGCCCAGGAACAGCGTGATGACCAGGGAGGAGCCTACCACCATGGCGGCGTATTCACCCATGAAGAACTGCGCGAATTTCATGGAGGAGTATTCCGTGTGGTAGCCGCCCACGAGGTCCGTTTCACATTCGGACATGTCAAAGGGCGTGCGGTTGGCTTCCGCGAAGATGGAGGTCAGGAAGATGATGAAGCTGATGGCGATGGGAACCAGCAGGATCCAGCGCTGCCAGCTCAGGCCCTCGCCCCACACGGGAAGCAGCAGCCATCCGTTGGCGGCCTGGTATTCCACGATGTTGGAGAGGTCCAGCGTGCTGTAAATCATCAGCACGGGGATGATGGACAGGCCCATGCTGATTTCGTAGGAGATCATCTGGGCGGAGGAACGCACGCCGCCCAGGAAGGGGAATTTGGAGTTGGAGGACCATCCGGCCAGCACCAGGCCGTATACGGAGAGGGAGGAGATGGCGAACATCCACAGGGGCCCTACGCTGAGGTTGGCCACCGCCATGTTTACGTTGCCGTAGGAGGTGTGAAGGTCTCCGGCAAATGGGACCACGGCCGCCGTCATCAGCGGGGGGGCCAGCACCAGGATGGGGGCGATCCAGAAGTACACGCGGCGCACGAAGGGAGGCGTGAAGTCCTGCTTGAGGAACAGCTTGCCGCCGTCCACCATGGGCTGCACGAGGCCGAAGATCGGAATGTCGCGGTCCAGGCGGAAGAAGCGGCACAGGTTGGCGATTTTGCCGTCGTGGGGAAGGCCGAAGTAGTCCAGCGTCTTTTTAAACGGCAGGTCTGACTTCGCCCCGAAGCGGCGGAAGATGCTCAGCGGGATGCCGGCGCGGTTGGGCCCCACGCGGTCCTGAATCCAGGCGGCCACCCGGCGTTCAATGTACACGCAGACCGGAATGAACAGGATGGTGATGGCGAAGCAGATGACGATTTTGATCAGCAGGGTGATGACGTAGAACCACACAGGGTTGCTGAGCACTTCGTCGCAAAAGGTTAGAATCGAATCAATCATGGCGGATTAACAGGTTGTGTGCGTGTGAAGTGTGATTAGCGGCCCTGGCTTTTTTCATGTTCCACCACGGGAATGGTGACGCCGGTTTCCAGAATGGGCTGGCCCCCGTCTCCTATGGAGCCCCAGGTGACGCCGTTAAGGGCGCCGTATTCCGTGCTCATGACGGTGAGGATGTCCAGGGCGGAGTTGAAGTCTTTCAGCGCGGGGTTGCCGCCCAGCAGAAGGGTGATGTCCCGGAGAATCTGCCAGTCATCCCTGGCGTAGCCCACGGGCTGGATGGCGCGGTTCAGGCGCTGGATGCGGCCCGTGACGTTGATCATCGTTCCGAATTTTTCAGCATACGTGACGCCTGGCAGAACCAGGTCCGCGTGGCGCGCCGTTTCATTCACGCTGTGGGCGGTCATGAACAGGTAATCCAGCTTTTTCAGGTCTTCCGCCGTGAAGCCGGCTTCCGGGGCGGTGAGGTCTTCCCCCAGCGTGAGGATGCCCTTGATGGAGCCGTTGCGCACGCCGTCGCGGATGGCGGCCAGCCTGGAGCCGGGTTCAATGCCCAGCACCAGCTTGGCCCCGTTCGTGTTCGGGTTGCGGTCCGCGGCAATCAGCATGCCGTCGCTTTCTCCCATGCGGGGGACGATGTCCACCATGTCCGTGCCGATTTGCGCGGCCAGGTGGCGGACCATGTAAAGTTCTTCGTTGGTCATGCGCCCGGAGGCGATGATGGCGAGCTGGTGCGGGGAGACGCGCTTGACGGCTTCCGTGACGGAGGCCAGGGCGGGTTCCCAGGTGGACGGGCGGTGGGGCGCTCCCGCGTCCGTGCGTATGACGGGCTGGGGAATGCGCGTTTCCGCGTTGATGTATTTGTAATTCAGGCGGTGGGAGTCCGGCATCCAGCAGGAGTTCACGGCGTCGTTCGGGCGCGGGGTGATGCGGTACACCTTGTCTTCACGCGTCCAGAGGATGATGTTGGTGCCCGTGCCGCAGTCCACGTCAATGGTCTTGGTTTCCTTCAGGAACCAGACGCGCATCTTGAAGCGGAAGTCCTTGGAGGTAAGAGCGCCTACCGGGCAGAGGTCCACGGTGTTCAGGGAGTAGTTGCTGTCCAGCTCACGGCCCGGATAGACCGTGATGGCGTTGAAGGTGCCGCGCTGGGCCATCGTGAGAACTTCGTCATGCATGATGTCGCGCATGAAGCGCACGCAGCGGCCGCAGAGCACGCAGCGCTCCTGGTCCAGGTTCACGCGCGGGCCGATGCTCAGGTTCTTGCCCTTCTTGGTCTTCTTTTCCTCATAGCGGCCTTCCACTTGGCCGTAGTCGTTGGAGTATTCCTGGAGCTTGCATTCCCCGGCCTGGTCGCAGATGGGACAGTCCAGCGGGTGGCTGGTAAGCAGGAATTCCATCACGCCGCGGCGCGCCTCGCTGGCGAGGGGGCTGTCCGTACGGATGCCCATGTTTTCCGCCACCGTGTTCGCGCAGGAGATGATGGGGCGCGGCATCCACTGGATGCGCTGGTAGCCGTTTTCATCATAGGAGGGAGTCTGGCCCGGAGCCAGCCGGGGCGGCATCCCCTGTTCCACCATGCACATGCGGCAGGAGCCGACGACGGCCAACTTGGGGTGGTAGCAGAAGCACGGGATGGGAACGCCTACGGAACGGCAGGCGTCTGCAATCCGCGTGCCGCGCGGGAACCGGTGCCACGTTCCGTTGATCTGGACGTTCACCTTGCCTTCCTCGGCGGCAATGTCTTTGGGGAGTTTGGAAGCTTCTTCACTCATGATGACGGATGGGAGGGAAATGGTATTGAAAAGTGGTGTTGCGTTCTGCTGTTAGCGGGTGAGGAAACGGGTTTGTTCCCGGCCTTCCCTGGTATGGGGCAGGCAGGCGTTGAAAGGGTCCGTCAGGGCCACGAATTCCTCCTTGAACTTGGAGACCATGGCCTGGGTGGGCCATGAGGCGGCTTCACCGAAGGCGCAGACCGTTTTCCCTTCAATCTGGTTGGCCACTTCAATCAGCAGGTCCACGTCGGACGGAGCGGCCTTGCCTTCCAGAATGCGGGTGCTGAGCTTCATCATCCACGGGCAGCCTTCCCGGCAGGGGGTGCACTGGCCGCAGGATTCATGCGCGTAAAAGCGGTTGATGTTGTTCATGGCCCAGGGCATGGAGCGGGAGTCGTCCATGACGATGACCGCGCCGGAGCCGGACATGGAGCCGTGCTGGGAGATGCTGTCCAGGTCCAGCGGAATGTCGAAGAAGGAGATTTTGCCCATGGTGCCGTCCGGGTTCTGCACCTTGTATTCCACGTCCGTGCGCATGACCTTGGAGGAGGAGCCGCCGGGAATGACGGCCTTGAACTCGCGGCCGTCCCGCGGGCCTCCGCAGACGTCATACAGCAGTTCGCCGAAGGTCATGGAGCCGGAAACGATTTCATAGAACCCCGGGCGTTTCACGTCGCCGGAAACGCCGATGATGCGGGTACCGGGGGAGCGCCGGGCACCTTCCTGGCTGTAGGCTTCTCCGCCCATGGCGATGACGTGCTTCACCTGGCAGAGGGATTCCACGTTGTTCACGATGGTGGGGCAGCCGTACAGGCCGATGGCGGCCGGGAAGAAGGGAGGCTTGATGCGCGGGTAGGGGCGCTGGCCTTCCAGGGAGTTGAGCAGGGCCGTTTCCTCACCGCAGATGTAGGCGCCCGCGCCGCGGTGCACGTGGATTTCCAGATCGTAGCCGGAACCCTGGATGTTGCTGCCCAGGAAGCCGCGTTCGCGCGCTTCCTGAAGGGCCTTGAGCATGATTTCCGCGGCCATGGGGAATTCCTCCCGCATGTAGATGTAAGCCAGGTGCGCGCCTACCGCGTAGCTGGAGATGACCATCCCTTCAATGAGCTGGTGGGGGTCCTGGTGGACGATGTAGCGGTCCTTGAAGGTGCCGGGTTCGGATTCGTCGCAGTTGCAGACCAGGTAAACGGGCTTCGTGTTGTTCGGCGGAATGAAGGTCCACTTCACGCCTGTGGGGAAACCCGCGCCGCCGCGGCCGCGCAGTCCGGATTTTTTCACCTCGTCAATGACGGCCTTCGGCTCCATGCCGAGCGCCTTTTTCAGTTCCTCATAGCCGCCGTCGGCCAGATAGCAGTCAATGGAAGTGTTCCATCCTTCGCGGTTGACGTTTTTCAGGATGCGGCGCGTTTCCCTGGGGTGGGGTTCTTTACCGGGAAGATAGGTGATGCTCATGGCGAAAATCTGGTGCGGGGTGGAAAGGGTTAGGCGTTCTGGTGCTTGGCGATCACTTCCTCCAGCAGTTCCGGAGTGACTTTTTCATACAGAAGGTCGTTGACCATCATGTTGGGGCCGAATCCGCAGTTGGCCAGGCATTCCACTCCCTCCACGCTCCACAGGCCGTCCGGGCTGACGCCGATGGGGTGGTGGTGGTCAATGCCGCTCTTGTCAATGCCCAGGCGCGCGCAGATGGCGTCAAAGAGGCTGTCCGCTCCCGCCATGGCGCAGGAGAGGGTGCGGCACACGCGGATGTGGGTCTTGCCGGGGCACATCTGGCGCAGGCCGGGATAGAAGGTGACCACACCCAGCACGTGGGCGGCGGAGATGTTCAGTTTTTCACCCACCCAGGTGATGGCGTCTGCGCTGATGAAGCCGAATTTTTTCTGGATTTCATGCAGGATGGGAAGCACGGCGGATTTCTGCTTGCCTTCCGGATAATGCGTGACGTATTCGCTGGCGGCGGCGTCAAGCTCCGGCGTTACTTCAAAGGCCGGGTAGAACCGTTCGCCCGGGCTGGGCTGGTGGGCGATAGTCGCGTCGATGGCGTTTTCAGCGTAATCGGACATGGGGAGGAAATTTGGTGTTTGAGTTGGAAAGGAAAAGGGAAGCGTGTGTTTAGCGGTCGCATTCGCCCATCACGAAGTCGAAGGAGCCGAGAATGGCCGGAACGTCGGAAACCAGGTGGCCTTTCAGCAGTTCCGGCAGGATGGACAGGTTGCAGAAGGAGGGGGAGCGCATGCGCAGGCGGTTGGGAAGGCCGCCGCCCTTGGAGTCCAGGAAGAAGCCCAGCTCGCCCTTCGGGTTTTCCGCGGCAAAGTAAACCTGCCCGGCGGGGGCGTTCACGCCCATGGTGGTGGCCATGAACTGGCGGATCAGGGATTCCATGTCCGTCATGACCTTTTTCTTTTCAGGCAGCGTGCCCTTGGTGTCCACCATGTTGATGGGGCCGTCCGGCATGGTTTCAATGACCTGGCGGATGATGCGCAGGGACTGGCGCATTTCTTCGATGCGCACGGTAAAGCGGTCGTAACAGTCGCCGTGTTCACCCACGGGAACGTCGAACTCGTAATTCTCATAACCCAGGTAGGGGTTGGTTTTGCGCAGGTCGCGCTTGACGCCGCTGGCGCGCAGGTTGGCTCCGGTAATGGCCCAGGAGAGCGCCTTTTCACGGCTGATGACGCCCACGCCCTGAAGGCGGTCGATGAAGATTTTGTTCTTGAGCAGCAGGGCTTCCGTTTCATCCAGGGTCTTGCCCGCTTCGTCACAGAAGACGAGCACTTCCTTCAGCATTTCATTGGGGACGTCGCGCGTCTGTCCGCCGATGCGGGTGTAGGAGGAGGTGAAGCGCGCTCCGGTGAGCTGTTCGTAAAAGTTATGGATTTTTTCGCGTTCCTCATAACAGTACAGGAACACGGTCATGGCGCCTACGTCCATGCCGTACACGCCGACGCCCAGGATATGGGAGGAAAAACGGGAAAGCTCCAGGGCCAGCACGCGCAGGGCCTGCCCGCGGGGCGGCAGCTCCCAGCCCAGCAGTTTTTCCACCGCGCAGGCATAGGCGATGTTGTTGGAAAGAGGGGCCAGGTAGTCGAAGCGGTCGGTGTAGGGGACGAACTGGTTGTACTGGATGGTCTCCCCGATTTTTTCCATGCCGCGGTGCAGGTGGCCCACCACCGGATCGCAGCTAATGATCTCTTCACCATCGAGTTCCAGCACCAGCCGCAGCACGCCGTGGGTGGCGGGGTGGGAGGGGCCCACGTTCAGGGTCATCGTTTCTCCGAGCGGTTCGGAAGTATTGGTGAGATAGTCTGCGTTAGCGGCTGTATCTGCAATGGCGAAAGTTTTAGTGCTCGTCTTCATGTGGATGTCCGTGCCTGGCTGAACCTGATAATGGTGCCGAATGATTATGCCACTTCACACCATGCGGGCAAGCCAAATGTCAGTTTTTTTGGCATTCCGGGGGAGCTTTCCACGTTGATGCGGAAGTCTCCTCAACTTATGAATGTTAGGCTATTCTAACATTGAGCCCCCATGTGGGAGAGGAGGAATGGGAGGAGGAATGCATTTGGAATCCCATGCCGTCTGCAACGGCAGGAAAAACATGAACCGGGGATATATTTTTCTGTCCGGAGGACCCCATGTCCGGGAAGAGAGGGCGGCGGATTTTCCGGCATAAAACTTTTCCGCAGGAGAACGGAGAGGGTGTTAATGATTTTCTCCATTTTCTCACGTTTTGCAAAAGATGCGGCTTCTGGCCGCATATGCTCTCAGCTGCCGCAAGAGCTTGCAGCGCTCCCTTCAATTTGCTGGAAAGAGCCCTGGTTTCTCAGGGGTTTTGAGACTTGCGGGTTTTTAGGAGCTTTTTCCGCCACATTGCGGAGGGAGAGTGCCATCTCTTTTTCCGTTCGGAGTTTTTACAAGGGGCCGGAGACCCTTGTTCCCAGGAAGGAGTTTATGGCGGAAAACACGGGTATGAAGTTTCCGGTTGCCCGTTTACCCGCGCTCCGGAGGGACGATGGCTGCGACAGCAGCCGGAATTATTTGACTACATTCTGGGGAATGAAGTGCATTTCCTGCTCCGCGATGCCGAATTGCCAGGTGGCTGTCTGCCACAGGTTGGCGGCAAGGTTTTTCCAGCGCACCTGGACGGTTACGGGGCTGAGGCGCAGGGGGCGGGAAGGCGTCCATTTCAGGATTTTTTCCTTGGGGTCATACTGGGCATTCACCAGGCCGAAGCCGGAAACGCGCATTTCCACCTGTTTGGGATCGAAGGCTGGTTCACGGGCCAGGGAAATGGAGATGTCCGGGTTCTGGTTTTTCACCACGGTATTGGCCGCCGGGTAGACAGGCTGGGCCGGGGCCGGATAGGAATTCAGGCTGTTCCCGCTGCTGCTATTGTTGCCGGGAGTGGCCGACGGCGTTTCCGGAGCCGTGGGCACGTTGAAATTCAGGGCTCTGGTGAATGTCTTGGGATCCTTGCCAAAAACCATGTAGCGGTGAACCCGCCAGCGGTCCGTGTCCTTGGTTACTTTCTTGGGAATCACCGTGAAGGCCGCCTGGAATCCGGCTTCCTCCGCCTTGGTGATCATGTCCGGCAGGACGAATCCGCCCGGGTAGCAGTAGGCTTCCACGGCGGAACCGGGGAATTTTTCCTGAAGGATTTTCCGGGAATTGCTTATTTCCGCCGTAGCCAGGTCCAGAACCGCCTGGGTTCCCTTCCGCTGGGCGGCGCGCCATGATCTGGGGTACAGGTGGCTGACGGAGTGGCTGCCCAGCGTGGCGCCGTTATCCAGCATTTCCTGGATTTGGTCATGGCTCATGGCGGAGCCGCGGCCCGTGATGAATTTGGTATAGGGGAAAACGGTGAACGGGAATCCCGTTTCCTTCAGGATGGGGTAGGCATCCGTGTAAACGCTCTTCCAGCCGTCGTCAATGGTGATCATCACGCATTTGGCGGGGAGCTGCCTGCTTCCCAGTTTCCATTCCAGGAATTCCTTCATGGAAATGACGGGCACGCCGCTGGCCTTCAGGGCCTGCATCTGGGCGCGGAACACGTCCGTATTCATGCGCATTTCCGTGGCGGGAAGGGTACGGCTGAAATCATGATAGCCCAGGATGGCAACGCGGGTTTCATGCTGGGGAACCGGAACGGGGGAAAAGGCCGTGGGAGGAATGACCGGGACCGGGCCTGCGGGCTGCACCGGGGCATGCAGGTTCGTTTCCCCGGGAATAGGCTCCGCATTCGGGATGGGCTCCGCCTGGGGGATGGAGGAAACCGTTTCTCCGGGAATGGGTTCCGCCATGGGAATGTTTTCATTCCTGCGGTTGGCTTCAATCAGTTCCCTGACGGGGACAACGCCGGCGGCAGGGTTCCCCTTGATAGTGCCGCCGATGACCGGTCCGGGCGCGAGGGGAAGGGGAGTGGCGGGCGGCAGGTCGGGCGGAAGCTCCGCGCACGCGACACCGGCTGCAATCAAGAAAATGGAAAGGAGGCCTGGGGCGGAGCGCATACCTGCAACTACTATTTTTAAGTTTCCTGTTCAACCTTAAACTCAGGCAGGCATGACAGCCTTTTCCCTGCCGTGCGCGCTCCTTTTCAGGTCCGTGCGGGCTTTTCCCGCCTGAACGCGTTCCCGTTAAAAAGCATACAGACTCATTTTCAGCTCGCGGAAGAAAGGGGAGGTGTTTAGTCTGTCCGCAGACATGAGCTGTATTTGTCATTTCTTCAAAGTTCTGGCGCGCCGTGCGGGTCTGCTCACTACCGTGGCTGCCGCCGCCTTTTTCCTGGGGGCTCCTGCCGGTGAAGCTTCAGCTCGCGCGGCGGAACCTGCCTATCCCGCTACGGAAGTGGGGGGGGAATCACAGTACAGCCATTTTCCCATTCCCCTGAACCAGTACAAGCCCGCGCCGCCGGATGCCAGCCTGTCCCAGGTGCTCACGGAGCGCAACAAGCAGTCCGGCGGGTTCAACCTGGCCGTGACGCTCGTGTTCCTGGGGGCTATTATCCATACGTTCCTGGCCGGGCGGTTTGAACGCTATTCCCACAAGCTGGCCCTGCGCTACAAGGAAAAGCTCAAGGAAACCAACTTCCGCGTGATGCACCCGGAGGAGCGTCTTCCGGTCTCCTTCGCGTCCGCCATCTTCCATTTCCTGGGGGAAGTGGAAGCCGTGTTCGGCATCTGGATCATCCCCTTCATGTTCGTGTGCTGGAAGTATTATTCCTTTGAGGACTTCTCGGCCTACTTGAATTACGACTGCTCCTTCACGGAGCCCATGTTCGTGATGATTATCATGATCATCGCCTCTTCCCGCCCCATCTTCAAGCTGGCGGAATCCGTAGTCAACTACGGCGCCAAACTTGGAAAATCTTCGCCCGGGGCCTGGTGGATTTCCGTGATGACCCTTGCCCCCCTGCTCGGCTCCCTGATTACGGAACCTGCCGCCATGACGATCGGCGCCCTGATCCTGAGCAAGAAGTTTTACGACCTCAAGCCGAAGAAGACCCTGATGTATGCAACGCTGGGGCTGCTTTTTGTGAATATTTCCATCGGGGGCACCCTGACGCATTTTGCCGCCCCCCCCGTGGTGATGGTGGCGGAAAAGTGGGACTGGGGTCTTGCGCACATGATCCAGCACTTCGGCTGGAAGGCCGTTTCAGCCATCATCATTTCCAACCTGGCCTACTTTTTCCTCTTCCGCAAGGAATTCGCCCGCCTGGCCGCCCAGCAACGCGAGTTCAACGAGTTTGACGACGCCGTTCCCCAGTCCTGGGAAGACCGCAATGACAAGATACCGGCGTGGGTGACGCTGGCGCACGTCTGCTTTCTGACCTGGACGGTTCTCTTCGCCCATGAGCCGGTCATGTTCATCGGCAGCTTCCTCTTCTTCATTGGCTTTACGGTGGCTACCCCGCAGTACCAGAACCAGATGTCCCTGCGCGTTCCCATGATGGTGGGCTTCTTCCTGGCGGGCCTGGTCATTCTGGGCGGCGTCCAGGCCTGGTGGCTGGAACCGGTGCTGACGCGGCTGGGG
>OHSP01000693.1_pt1 | contig 16122 bp, 10 predicted proteins | sample 1578711 | NCBI WGS metagenome assembly OHSP01 (sample SAMEA3879584, study PRJEB24766) | human gut metagenome | biome: human-associated habitat; feature: feces | place: USA | collected 1985/1987
GGAGGTTTGCAAGATGTCGTTGTTGCACATTGGCGCATGGACAGTCAGCAACCCTACTCCCGAACGGAGGCAGGCGCGGGCAGCGAGAACAGAGGCTCCTGCCATTCCTTTTGAACCGGCAATCAATAGTGCATGGCCGAAGTTCCCCTTGTGGGCAAACTGTTTGCGTGGCTTGATGAGTGAACGGATTTGCTCTATTTCCAACATTTCGTAGTTCGTTTCCATCTCTTCAATACCGTCTTCGCTTAATTGGATGTCCAGCACTTCCCATTCTCCGACAAATTCCGTGTTCTCTGCGAAAAGAAAGGCGAGCTTCGGCAGTTGCAGACTGAAAGTTACGTCGGCACGGATAATATTAGCTTTTACGTTGAATGTGTTTTCTTCTCCCATCAGTCCGGAAGGAATGTCGATGGCTACTACCATAGCAGGGGAGGAATTGATGTATTTCACTACGGCAGCGAATCCGCCGCTTAACGGTTTGTTCAGGCCTGAACCGAATAATCCGTCGATTACCAGATGGTCGGGCGTCAGGACGGGAGGTACGAATTGGGTACTGATTTCGTGGAATTTTACTTCTTCCATCATTTCTACCAGTTCTTTATTGGTTTGGCAGTCGGGTGAAAGTTCTCCTTTCGTGTTGAAGAGAAATACCTCGATTTTATATCCTTTTTCAGCCATCATGCGGGCTACGGCGAGAGCGTCTCCGCCATTATTCCCCGGTCCGGCAAAGATAGTGACCGGCGTTTCCGTATTCCATCTGTCTGTGATGGCTTTTGTTAATACGGTTGCTGCACGTTCCATCAGATCGATTGATGCAATAGGTTCGTTCTCAATGGTATAAGCGTCCAATTTCTTGATACTGCTGCTTGGAAATATTTTCATTGTGATGTTCTTTTTTAGTTTTTTACCCACAAATGTACATGATTCTTCTGACTTTTCCGGTTTGTTATAGGAAGAAAACACATTTATTGTAGGTAGACGACCGGCAGAATATAGGTCGATAAGTTTTTTCTACGGGATATAAAGTTCTTTTGTATAGGTAATAAACTTTCTTTTATCAGTAATAAAACTATAAACGCAAGCTTCGTTTATAGTTTAGGAATAGTATAAAAGAACTTTATAACCTATCGTTAGTAAGTTTACATTCAATAGAGAGTAACTTTTTTAAGGCATTTTATTTAGTTTTTTGTACCTTTGCGCTCCATAAACTACTAAAACATAAACTCATGAGCGCATTGAAAGGGCATCCTAAAGGCCTTTACCTGATTTTTGCAACAAGCACGGCAGAACGTTTCAGCTACTACGGTATGCGTGCGATTTTCATTCTCTTTCTGACCCAAGCTTTATTGTTTGATAAAGAAGCGGCCGCGTCTATTTACGGCAGCTATACCGGATTGGTTTATCTGACTCCGTTGATTGGCGGATATATAGCCGATAAATATTGGGGCATTCGCCGTTCAGTGTTCTGGGGTGCGGTGATGATGGCTGTCGGGCAGTTCCTGATGTTTATGAGTGCTTCCACATTGAATAATACCGAACTAGCACATTGGCTGATGTATGGCGGACTCGGCTTTTTGATTCTGGGTAACGGTTGCTTTAAGCCGACGGTATCATCGCTGGTTGGACAGCTTTACGAGCCGGGCGACAAACGGTTGGATGCGGCATATACCATTTTCTATATGGGAGTGAATGTCGGTTCTTTTGCTGCTCCGTTGATTTGCGGTTACTTGGGAGATACCGGCGATCCGCATGATTTTAAATGGGGATTTCTGGCAGCCGGAATCATGACGCTATTTACCGTCGTACTTTTTGAGACCCAAAAGAATAAATATCTTTTCTCTCCATCCGGCGAAGCTATCGGTATCATTCCTGATGCAAAACGTGAGAAGAAAGAAGATAAAGCCGATCACATCTCTCACCCGAAGATGGACGCACGGACAAAAATACGTAATCTCATAATAATAACTGTCTTGACTGCTGTTCTATTGGCATTCTTTGGCTACATATTCACAGGCGACTGGATTAGTGTCGGTATTTTCACGGCTTGCATCGTCTTTCCGGTACTTATTCTGTTGGATGGTTCGTTGACAAAGATAGAGCGTAGCCGTATTTTTGTCATTTATATCGTCGCCTTTTTTGTGATTTTCTTCTGGGCTGCCTATGAACAGGCGGGAGCTTCTCTGACCCTTTTTGCCTCCGAACAGACCAACCGCGATATTTTAGGTTGGGAAATGCCTGCTTCCTGGTTTCAATCCTTTAATCCGCTTTTTGTCGTTGTACTGGCTTACATCATGCCGGGAGTATGGAGTTTCCTGAACAAACGGAAAATGGAACCTTCTTCCCCTACTAAGCAGGCCATCGGCCTCCTGCTACTCTCTTTGGGATATCTTTTCATCTGTTTCGGAGTGAAAGATGCGGTTCCGGGAGTGAAAGTAAGTATGATTTGGCTGACGGGACTTTACTTTATCCACACTATGGGTGAAATTGCCCTGTCGCCTATCGGGCTTTCTATGGTGAACAAACTGAGTCCGTTGCGTTTTGCTTCCCTGATGATGGGTATATGGTATCTTTCCACTGCCACTGCCAACAAATTTGCCGGTATGTTGAGCGGCCTTTATCCCGAAGATGGAAAAGTAAAGACCATTCTGGGCTTCCAGATTGCGACGATGTACGATTTCTTTATGGTATTTGTGGTAATGTCGGGCGTCGCCTCACTGATTCTGTTCCTGCTGTCGAAGAAATTACAGAAGATGATGCACGGAGTAGAATAAGGTATTATATGTAGACAATGTGCAAAAAGAAAGTGATTACCTCATTTTGTTATACTATTTCTTTTATAAGATAGAAAAAACTAACATAATATATATGCCGAAATGATTTTTTTATTAACTTTGCTCTTGATTTCTTTAATTAAGAGCAAATAGCTTATGGCAAAACTATATGATTTATCAGATAACAGCCGGATTGTAAAAGCGTTGAAAAAAGGAGATTCAACGGCTTTTGAGGCTGTGTATAAAGCATATAGTGGTTTGCTGCGGACTTATGCAACAAATATTTTACAAGATACCGATGCGGCTTATGAAGTGGTGCAAGATGCTTTCATGGCTATTTGGCTAAATCGTAAATCGTTGGATGACACGAAATCATTACGGAATTATCTGTTAAGAGCGGTTCATAATAATTCATTAAGATTGATTAAAGCGGAAGAAATACGGAGGGCCCGTGAAGAAAAAGCTATGGAGGAACAAATGATGGATTGGGAGGAAGTGCCTGTTTCTTCACAAAGAAACGAATTGTTGATTCCTGCCATAGAACGTCTGCCGGAACAGAGCCGCAAAGTACTTCAAATGAGTTATTGGGAAGAAAAGAAAAATGCAGTTATTGCTGATGAACTATCAATATCTATCCGTACAGTTGAGACTATTTTATATAAAGTAAAGAAGAAGTTGCGGAAGGAAATCAAGAAAAAATAACCTTTTCTCAAAAAAAATATCGAACCGGATACGTAAATTCATCAGGTGCAGTATTATATATAATGAGTAAATTTCATTATATATGGATACAAAACACGATATCCCGCACCGGGAGATAGGTGAACAAGACGATGAACTGCTGGAACAATTGTGGAAGCAGTTGCCCGATTCTCAGGAAGATCCTTTTATAGCCGATCAGGGGTTTAAAGACTTGCAAGGTCGGATTCAGAGAAAACTTCGTATAAAACGCAGGTTTCGTATATTGACAGCCGGTAGTATTGCTGCGGCATTGATTACGGGCGTTTTGATTTTTCGGACACTTATTCCGTCGGAACAGGTTCCTACTGCCATTGCGCAGTTACAGGATATGGGGGTCACTATATCTGATGATCAAGTTATATTAAAGATGGGGAATGAGGTTGTTATGTCCCTTGACAGTGCAGCACGTATTGAGCAGAATACAGCAGATGATGTGGCTCTACAAACTGCTGCCGGTAAAAAGCTGGCGTTGGCAAGTGAGCGTATCTTGAAACTAGAAGTTCCTGCCGGACGTCACTTTCAGATGACTTTGTCGGACGGTACGAAAGTATGGCTGAATGCTTCTTCTACATTGGAGTATCCTGCTTCGTTTGAAGGTAAGAAAGAACGTAGGGTGAGACTGACGGGGGAGGCGTTTTTTGAAGTCAGTCGTAATGAGAAATGTCCGTTTTATGTAGAAACTGGTAATCAGGAGTCTGTACAGGTATTGGGAACCAGCTTTAATATAAATGCCTATCCGGAAAATAGTAAACATTTCACTACGCTTGTAACGGGAAAAATCAGTTATCAGGTAGAGGAGGGGAAAGAACCTGTCATCTTATCTCCTGATCAACAAGTGAGCTTCGATTGTGTGTCTGGAGCTATGAAGGTGGCACAAGTAGACGCTTCGGCTTTTGCGGCATGGAAGGATGGCTGGATTTATTTTGAGGATGAAACTCTTCCGGACTTGGCAAAACGCCTTTCAAGGGTATATGGGGTTGAAATAAAGGTTGCCGAGCGATTGAGAAACTATTCCTTTTCCGGGAAAATCAGTTATGAACGTGGCGTTGACTATATTACTCGCCTGATGGAGGAAACCAATGGGGTTGTCTGTGAGGTTGAGAATGGGGTGCTCTGGTTGAGATGAGAGATACAACAATATAAAAAGAATGAGATAAGAGTATGAAAAGGAAGAAAAGTTTTATTCACATTGATTGGAAGATAGGGCTTATATTTCTTGTGTTTTCAGTCTGTTGTCGTACTGTGTATGCTCAAACGGTAAGTGTGGAGCTGAAAAAAGCGACAGTGGCGGAAGCATTGAAGAAGATGAGTGCTGTCACAGGGTATGAATTTTTTTATAATTCAAAACAATTGTCGGAATGTCCGAAGAGGATAACAGCTAATTATCATAATATTTCTTTGGTACAGGCACTTCAAGAAATTCTGTCCGGTACAAATTTCACTTTTAAGGTTGAGAATCGTACTATCATTATTGTTCCGCGACCTGCTTCCGGAAAACAGGAACTGCGGGAAGAAGAGAAAGAAATGGAACTTAAAGGACGGATTATTGATGGAAGTGACCGATCTCCGATGATCGGAGTTTCGGTAATAGTAGGAGGAACAGGACCGGGAATGTCCGGCACGACCACGGATCTGAATGGAGAATTCAGTATAAAGTTACCGGTAGAAGGCTGCGACCTAACTTTCTCTTTTGTCGGTTATGAAAAGATTACGAGACATTTTAACGGAAAGAATGCTTCATCTTTTGCAAATATCGTAATGCAACAACAGTTGCAGGAGATTAAAGATGTGGTGGTTACGGGAATCTATCAACGTAAAAAAGAAAGTTTTACAGGTTCTTCCACAACATTTAAGGGGGAAGAGTTGAAATCGGTAGGTTCGCAGAATGTCTTGCAAAGTTTGCGGACACTCGATCCTTCTTTTAAGATCATGGAAAATAATCAGTTCGGTTCCAATCCTAATCAAATGCCGGATATCGAGATACGGGGAAAGAGCAGTGTAGTAGGGTTGAAGGAAGAATATGGTACAGATCCCAACCAGCCGTTGTTTATTTTAGATGGATTCGAGACTACGCTGGAAACTGTGATGAACCTGAATATGAACCGTGTAGATTCTGTTACGATATTGAAAGATGCTGCCTCTACGGCTATTTATGGTTCGAAAGCTTCCAATGGAGTAGTGGTAATTGAAACTAAAACACCGGAGAAGGGACGTCTTCAGCTTTCGTATAAAGGAGATTTTGGAGTAGATATAGCCGACTTGTCTGACTATAACCTGATGAATGCCCGTGAAAAGTTACAGTTTGAAACATTGGCAGGAGTATATGAGGACAACACCAACAGTCCTTCCAATCAGTTGCGTTTAAATAGCTTGCGGAACGAGCGGCTGAAGGAAATAGAAAGAGGAGTAGATACTTATTGGCTGAAAGAACCGGTACGTAACGGGTTTACGCACAAACACAATATCTATGCAGAAGGTGGTGAAGAAAAGATACGTTATGGAATAGGATTAAGCATAGGTCATGTGAATGGGGTAATGAAAGAATCCGAACGCCAAACGATTGGAGGAAATATCGATTTGATATATCGTACGGGAAAATTTCAGTTCAGCAATAAGCTGACAATTGATTATTTGGAGACGGTCGACCCAACTGTTTCCTTCTCGGAATATGCACAGGCGAATCCTTATTACCGGAAATATAATTCGGCAGGTGAGATAGAAAAATACCTGTATTATCCGGAGGATGGCATAAATGATTCTTCTGTTTCCAATCCGTTATGGAACGCTCATCTGAACAATTATAATAAAGGGCAGGAATTTGGATTTACCAACAACTTTATCATCGAGTGGTTTGCTACACATGATTTTCGTTTAAGAGCCAAATTCGGCCTGACGAAATCGGATGATACGTCGGATGTCCGTTTGTCTCCGTTACATTCACAGTTTGATGATGTAAGTGATACGGAGAAAGGGTTATATACGCACACACAAACCAAAGGATTAGTATATGAAGGGGATCTGGCCGCTACATTTGGTCGTTTATTTGCCGATAAACACATGGTTAATGCTGTGGCCGGATTCAATTTTAGCAGTACCAAAAGAGAAAATTATGGATTCTCAGCCAATGGTTTTACGGATGATCAGTTTGATTCTCCATCTTTTGCCAATAGCTATCCAAACGGGGAAAGTCCGGATTACAGTCGGACGGAGAAACGTGCGGCAAGTTTTTATATCAATGGCGGTTATGCTTATGATAATCGCTACTTGCTTGATTTTAATTATCGTAGTGATGGCGCGTCTATGTTCGGCACGGATAACCGTTTTCGGAATACATGGTCTGTCGGGCTTGGTTGGAATATTCATAATGAGAAGTTCCTTAGAGATAAAGATTTCTTTCAACTTCTCAAGCTGAGAGCTTCTGTCGGAAACCCGGGAAACCAGAATTTTGCCGCTTATCAGGCATTCTCGACTTACAAGTTCAATGGCTGGATGACGAATGTATTCGGAACAGGTGTGATTCTGAATGCATTGGGAAACAAAGACTTGGGATGGCAGGAAACAATCAATTATAATATCGGTACTGATATTACGATGTGGAATAACCGGATCAATGTGACTTTGGATTATTATTGGAAGAATACTGATCCGTTGCTGGCTGTCATCACGACTCCGGGTTCTATGGGAGTGACAAGCCTGACAATGAATGCCGGTATGCAAAAAACAAAAGGTTGGGAAGCTACATTGAAGTTTTCTCCTATTTATCTGCCGGAACAGGGAATCAATTGGAATTTGAGCGTGAATGCAACGCACTCTCGTTCGAAATATGCCAATATCGGTGACTCTTTTAGTGCTTTGAATAAGAGCGGACAGGCTTCATTGGCGGGTACTACCCGTTATTATGACGGGGGAAGTCCTACAGCTATCTGGGCTGTGCGGTCTGCCGGAATAGATTCGGCTACCGGTAAAGAGCTCTTTATAAAGAAGGATGGTACATATTCTTTTTCCTATGATGTGAATGACGAAGTAGTGGTAGGAGATACGGAACCTGATATAGAAGGATTGTTCGGGACTACATTCTATTATAAAGGCTTTTCACTCAGCTGTTTTTTCCGTTATCAAATAGGCGGGCAGTTATTCAACACTTCTCTTTTCGACAAGGTAGAGAATATAGGTACAGAAGAAGTGTACAACAATCAAGATAAGCGTGCGCTATACAATCGTTGGTCGGAGTCCAACCGTGAAGCGCAGTTCAAAGGTATATCTATGGTGCAGACTACTGAGAAATCTTCTCGTTTTGTGATGGATGAAAACACACTGACTTGCGAGTCTGTCAGTCTGGGCTATGAGTTCAATCAAGGATTTGTCAAGAAGCTAGGTTTGGCAGCTTTATCTTTACAGGCAAATATGAATGATATATTCCGTTGGTCTACCGTTAAGGCGGAACGTGGAATTGATTATCCTTTTGCACGAACGATCTCTTTGTCTATCGGTGCCACCTTTTAAACAATGGAAGAGAAAACTTATAAAAACGAATGAGTTATGAAGAATAAAATATATACAGGTATGTTGCTCGGTTGCTTTCTGCTATGTGGCTGTAGTGACTGGTTGGATGTGAAGCCTTATGATAAGATATCGGATGACGAACTGTTCTCTACGGAGGAGGGATTCCAAAAATTATTGAATGGCGTATATGTGGAATTGAATAATGACAAGCTATACGGATGCGCTTTGACTGTGGAAATGATTGAAATAATGGGAGGTGCTTATACAATAGGGACGGACAATTCCGTGTGGGGAAATTACAAAGATCTTGCCGACTATCAATATGAAACGGAATATTGGCGTGGAAGACTGAGCGAGACGTGGAATGAAGCGTATGCGATGATCTTGAATTGTAATGAGATTCTTGAGAATATGGAGAGCAGGACATCTCTTTTTACCGGTGATAATTATAATATTATACGCGGAGAAGCACTTGCCCTGCGGGCTATGCTACATTTTGACATGCTTCGACTGTTTGGCCCGGTGTATTCACGCAATAAAGATAAGCTGAGTATCCCCTATTATACAGCGCAGACCAATTTGCCGGAAGAACAGCTTCCTGCTTCAGAAGTGATTCGAAAGGTAATAACCGACCTAGAGGAAGCGCGAATCTTATTAGTGAATGATCCGGTAAAGACGGAGGGTACGATGATGAGTGGAGATGTAAATCAGAATTCTAACTTTTTGCGCTATCGTGCTTTACGGATGAATTATTATGCGGTGACAGGATTATTAGCACGTGTTTGTCTGTATGCAAGTAGCAATGATGAGGAAGGTGGAAGTGCAAGAAAGAAAGCATTCAACTATTCTACGGAAATCATAAAAGCGGTAGATAGCGGTATTTTTCCGTTTGTAGATAAAAAACTGGTTACTGGTTCACCGGATGATCCGGACCGTATTTTCTCTTCTGAAGTGATCTTTGCTCTCTCTCATGCAAGCCGTAACCAATTGTTTAAAAATTATTTTGACCCGACTCGTGTTCCTAACTATGTATTCAGAATGGATAATGATCTGATGAATAATCTCATTTTCGGAGGCACAGCTACCGGAGGCAACCAGGACGACTACCGTTATCGAGTGAATTGGGTGGCTTCAGGTTCTAACAGGTATTTCTATAAATATGCGGATATGGAGGATACCGGAAAAATAGAAAATACAATGATTCCAATGTTACGTATAGGTGAGATGTATCTTATTGCAGCCGAGAGCCAGTCTGCTTCTTTGACGGCAGGTTCCAGTTATGTCAATACGTTGCGACGGAATCGTGGGGTAACTACTGTTTCATCATTGACCCAAGATTTGCTTGTGTATGAATATATACGTGAGCTATACGGTGAAGGGCAACTCTTTTATCTCTATAAGAGATTGTACAGACCTGTTTTATTCTCGTCCGTATCTAGTAAAAATCCGGAAGCAAGTGATCAGATATTCGTAGTTCCTCTTCCTGATTCGGAAACAGAAAATTGAAAGTAAATGCTTTTAAATGAACAAAATAAGATGTATGATGAAAATGAAAAATAGATATATCGTGGCTTTTCTTAGCCTGCTGATTGGTCTGTCGGCCTGTGACGAACGCGAGCCCGGTACTTTTCAGAATATTAGCGGTATTTATTTTAATAACCGTTCTTCTGCGAGTGCTTTGCAGGATAGCATAGATGTTACTTTTGTCTACGAGAGTGGAGATGATATGGAAATTCCTGTGAAAATCCAGTTGTTGGGACGTCCTGTAGATGAGTCCCGCCCGGTAGATATCCGTGTTAGTTCCGAAAATGCTGTAGAGGGAACGGATTATGTGTTGTCGGATAAGGTAGAGATACCGGCCGGAGCTTCAGGTATAAATTATATAGTTACTCTAAAACGCACGGAATCTTTGAAAACAATGAAAAAGACTATTTATATGGAGCTTCGTGCGAACGACTATTTTGCACTTCCTGTAACGGAAGAGATACAAGCTGGAGGAGATACAGTATCTACCTTGCGCTACCGTATTATATTTTCAGATATGTTTACCTCTGCTCCTGTAGCATGGGAAGAAAATCTGTTAGGAGCATTTTCGCAACAGAAGTTTGAATTGATATGTGATGTGCTGGATGTTGCACCGGCTGATTTTAATGACGTGTCGGTAATGACCTTTGCCATGCAGGTATATATTAGTTCGGAAATGACTCAGTATGTGAAGGAACAAGAGGAAAAGAAGAATGCAGGTGAAGAGTTTGATGAAAATGCCTTTGATGGAAATGGAGACCCTTTGACGTTTAAAAAGAACTGATATGATGAAGAATTTGTATAGTAATTTATGGAGGATTCTGGTAGCAGGCTTTCTATTGGTGGCTTGTACGGAAGATAAAGGAAATTATGATTACCGTAATCTGACAGAACTTGAAATTACCGGAGTGGATGATAATATTTCTGTCTTGACGCATAACCGGTTACAATTGACACCGGATTTTGGTACTTCTGCTCTTCCCGACGACAGGTATGAATTTGAGTGGAAGGTAATCAATCAGGATATAGAGAATGAAGTGGAAACTGTGATTGGCAATACTCGCAATTTGGACTATGAAGTAACTTTGAACGCTGATGTATACACCCTGTATTTTACGGTGACGGAGAAGGATACGGGCATATATTGGCAAAAAACTTATACTTTGACTGTCAGCGATACTACTTCTGAAGGTTGGATGGTACTTTGTTCAGATGAAGAAGGACGTGCACGTTTGGATATGGTTTCTAAGGTTACAGGAGATACATACTTTGATCTTCTGAAAAATTATAGTGAAATCTCTCAATGGAAAGGTCCGCGAAAGATTCAATCTCTTTCATCGACAATGACGGATGCCCAGTCTCCTTTTTACTTGTTGACAGATGATGGAGCTACTCGTTTGGGAAAGAATAATTTCGAGTGGAAGGAAGAATATAATTTCGCTTATGAAGCAGCTGCAAACGGTGCATCTTTGCGTCCTTATTCTATTACTGCTGCTGGTTTGGGTAAAATGATTGTCAGTGGTAAAGAAGCCTATTACTGTGAAAGGGGGATGGGGATAGATGGTCTGTATCAGAGTGTGGTGAATAAGACTTTTGATGTAGCTCCCTACGTGGGGGCGAATGTGTCAGCATCAATGTATGTAGCTGTGTATTTACTGTATGATACGACTAATAAATGTTTTATGGCGTATTGTCCGATGATGGCTTATGAAGATTTAGGTAGTCTTGAACCTTTGGTAACGATGGATAAAATGGAAGAAATAGCTACCAGTTTTAAAGGTGATAATGGAGTGGTGCATAGTGTGTCTTATGATTATCCTGAAGGGTATGATTATGTTTATATGGAGAATACGAAATATGATCCGGGTAATGCCAAAATGGGGACAACTTATACTATTCTGACTAAGGATGGCAGGTCTTATCTTTATGGCATTCAGTTGGGGGATTTACTTTTATATGCAGATTGCACTTATGTGTTGGGAAAATCCTATTATGGTGACTTGTCCGGTTGTACGGGAATAGGGGAAGAGGGCACTTTGTATGCTTTTAGCTCTTTGAAAAATTATATGTATTATGCTGTGGACAATACGGTTTACCGGGTCGACTTATCTGTTTCACCTTTGGGAGCAGAACGGCAATTTACCTTGAATGGGGAAACTATTACTTGCCTCAAATTTAATCTTTATCGGGAAAGTGCCAATGCCTCTCGTTCATATGATTTGGTTGTAGGAAGTGTAGATGGTGCTGGAAAGGGAATATTACGGGTTTATGAAGGATTGGAGTCAGAAGGTGATTTCAGTTCTGTTACACCGGAAAAGTATACTGGGTTTGCTCGAATCGTAGACGCTACCTATCGTGAAAGGAATAATTAAATTTTTACTAAAAAGGAAATATATGAGAAATTGTTTATTTGTAGTGTTGTTGGCCGGTTTGATAAGTGCTTGTACCTCTTCCGGTAAACCGGATAACATTGTGGTTACATTTGATGTTAAGAATCCTACAGCTACCGAAGTTGTGTTGGTGTATCATAGAACGATAAATTCAGTTCCTCTGAATGAGCAGGGATATGGAGCGGATACAATTTCCGGTGTAAATGCTTTATATGCTAATTTGTTCTATGGCCAGAACGAACGGAAAATATATTTGGAAAAAGGAGATCGTGTACACATTACTTTTGATGGCAATGATTATGTCGGAACGTTTAAGTTTGAAGGTGAAAAGGCACCAGTAATTGATTATCTGAATACTGTTACACTCACGTCGTTGCCGGATGAAACGTATGCTCTTCCTCTGAATGAGTATATGCAGAAAGTAGAGCAGAAAGAACAGGAAGCATATAAATTGCTGAATGTTCGCGGACTGGATGACATTGGTAATTTTAACAAAATGGAGGCGGCGCGTATTCATTATTCTTATGGAACAGGAGTAGTCATGTATCCGATGGGACATATTATGATGACGCAAGATAGTACTTATCGCCCGGATGAGGCTTATTACGATACTCTCCGGAAGTATATGGTGGAAGATGAGGATTGGCTGGATATGGATGAGTACCGTGACTTTGTTGTGGAACTGTCTCATATACTTGATACTCCTAATCGGGAAGTTACCGACTATTATCCGAAAACCGTTGCTCAAATGCGATACATTGCAGATAATTTCAAGAATGAAAGAGTCAAAGAAGTGTTGCTGAACAGTCTGGCTGCGGAATATGTAGAAAGGTTTGGTATTAAGAATATTACAGATTTGGAAAATATTTATCATACTTATGTGAAGGATACTGTGCTTTTGGCAGATTATCAGGATAAATATGAGAAATGGAATTTGTCTTCTCCCGGTAAGCCTTCTCCGGATTTTCAGGCGGTTGATATAAATGGAAAGTCTTATTCTCTAGCTGATTTTAAAGGAAAGTATCTTTATATAGACTTGTGGGCTACTTGGTCAGAGGGAATTACCTTTCCTAAAAAAGTTGGAGTCAAAGTTTGAGGGGAAGAATATTACTTTTTTGAGTCTTTCGATAGATCATGATAAGGCAAAGTGGGAGGCAAAAGTAAAAAGTGGAGATTTGTCCGGTGTTCAGTTGCTTATCGGTCGTGGAAGCTCTTTCCAAAGAGCATACAATATTGAGGGAATTCCCCGTTTCTTGCTTTTGGATAAGGAAGGAAAGATTATAAACAATGATATGTTACGTCCTTCATCAGATGATACAGAGCGTATATTGAATACTTTGGAAGGCATTTAAGCTCATCTGCGCTCGGCTGGATAATCTTGTATGAAAATGTTTAGAAATACTTAACAATATATGTATAGTTAATTATTAATTTGAAATTTACTGGTTATGAGAAAGATTTGGTTATTGATGCTGATGGTATGTACGGTGATGTGTACATTTACAGCATGTTCATCGGACGATGAAGGTGATTCAACTCCACAGCTTCCTGTCAGCGGTGTGAACATTCCAATTTCGGCTGCGGTCGGCAGTGAGGTTATTATCAGAGGTTCTGGATTTACGGCTTCAGGCGTTAATCTGTATTTGGAGAACGCCTCCAAAGAACGGACAAAGATGGATGCTGCTTTTTCTAATTCGGGAGTCACGTTTACAGTTCCCATGACGTTGGTGTCAGGAGTTTATAATGTGATATTGACACAAAGCGGAAACGAGTGGACACTTGGTTCTATCACTTTGACGGATGCGGACAGTCCGATTACGAGTCCTTCGTTGTCCAATGAAGAGGTAAGTCCAGGAAGCGAAGTGACGCTTGGAGGTAGCGGATATGCGGACGGCGATAAGATTGTGTTGAAAGCAGAAGGAGCAGAAGCTATTGAAATTTCCGAAGTTACGGTTACTGCTGATGGATTGACATTCACTTTGCCGACTGACTGTCCCGAAGGAGAATATACCGTAAATCTGGTTCGTGGAGCCAATTCTTGGAAATTGGAGAATGTTGTGCTGAAGGTGCAAAAGGCTATGAGAGTAAAATCCATTAATATGGATATGGGAGAAATGGGCTTTTTACTTCTTAAATTAGGATATGATGTGGAAGGACGTTTGGTCAGCGCTACGACAGATGATATGCTTTTAAACCGTGAGTTTAAGTATGAAGAAAATACGATAACGGCAATTAGTTTGGATGATACGAAGGAAAATTTAGTTTACACATTGCAAGACGGTAAAATAGTAAAAGCTACCGCTGCCGATAAGTATGATGAAACGGAAGAATTTAATACTTGGAGCTATGAAGGTGATTATTTGTCTTCTGTTACAAATCCTGGAGATTTCTATGAAGGTATGAATCTGACATTTGCGTATAATGCGGACGGTAACTTGGAAAATTTTGTTGGTGATATACACTATAACTATGGAGAGGCTTCTCTATCGGTAATTCCCAATACAATAGATCCTGCTATTGCAATTCATTTGTTTAACTTGATTATGAGTAAAGAAGATGCCGCTTTGGCATTCTTGTTGAACAAGACGGGAAAGGTATCCAAGAAAGTACCTGTTTCAGTGGTATTACCTATTATGGATTGGGATACGGGAGAGACAACTGAGCAGACTATTGATATGAATGTGACGATGAACAACAATGTTTTGTCCATCGATTGTGGACCGGAAGCTCTGATGAATGCTTATATTCCTAAAGTAGAGATTACTTATGAAAAATAGCTATAGATAAAGAATTCATACTATAACAAGTAGGAGAGGAGGTGTGTGCAAGAACACATCTCCTTTTCTTCTTATAAAAACGTCTATATAGATTTCACTAAGTAGAATAAAAATTGTATTTTTGCGACAACTTTTTTAAAATAACCGGTTATGGATACCATTCAGATAAAAGACAAACAGTTTACCGTTTCTATTAAGGAACAGGATATTCAGAAAGAAGTGATTCGTGTAGCGAACGAAATCAATCGCGATTTGGCAGGTAAGAATCCGCTTTTCCTTAGTGTGTTGAACGGTTCTTTTATGTTTACCGCCGACCTATTGAAGCATATTACGATTCCTTGTGAGATCTCATTCGTGAAGCTGGCTTCTTATCAGGGAGTAACTTCCACAGGAGTTATCAAAGAGGTAATCGGCTTGAATGAAGACATTGCCGGACGTACGGTTGTCATTGTAGAAGATATTGTGGATACGGGGCTCACCATGCAACGTCTGCTGGATACATTAGGTACACGCAATCCGCAGGAAATTCACATCGCTTCTCTGCTGGTGAAGCCGGAGAAGTTGAAGGTAGACCTCAACATCGAGTATGTAGCGATGGAGATACCGAATGACTTTATCGTGGGATACGGTCTGGACTATGACCAGCGCTACCGGAACCTTCCTTATATCGGAGTGGTTAAGTTCGATTAAAAAAAATAATGCAGGCTTATGCCGAAGGAGGATGCAGTGAACAAAAACGGCAGAGGATTCAATCTGGTGTTTTCCCTTCTGCTCGTCATTCTTCTGATTTTCTGGTTCTCGGGGACACTGCAGAGGATGGAGGATACCTGCACGCAGGAGGAATTTCATCAGCTGCTGGATGAGGGGCAGATCTCAGGGGCAGTGGTGATCCAGAACCGGGAGGTGCCGACAGGCTCCATACAGATGAATTTAAAAACGGGCGACGAAAAGGTGCTCGTGGTATCGGACATCAATCCGGTTTTAGAAGAGCTGGAAAGCGCCGGGGTAACGACGCTGATCCGGGATGTGCCGGGTGAAAACGTATTTATGACGTCGATTTTGCCTGCGCTCATTATGGTGGGCGGCGTGCTTTTGATCTTTATGATGATGAACGCGCAAAACGCTCAGGCAAACGGCGGCGGGAAAATGATGAACTTCGGGAAGAGCCGCGCGCGCATGAGCATGGCGGGAGAGACGAAGATCACGTTAAAGGACGTTGCCGGGCTGAAGGAGGAAAAGGAGGATCTGCAGGAGATCGTGGATTTTTTGCGCGATCCCGCGAAGTTTACAAAGATCGGCGCGCGGATTCCCAAGGGCGTGCTTTTGGAGGGCCCTCCGGGAACGGGTAAGACGCTTCTGGCAAAGGCGATCGCCGGAGAAGCGAACGTGCCGTTTTTCTCCATTTCGGGTTCGGAT
>OHSP01000694.1_pt1 | contig 16120 bp, 9 predicted proteins | sample 1578711 | NCBI WGS metagenome assembly OHSP01 (sample SAMEA3879584, study PRJEB24766) | human gut metagenome | biome: human-associated habitat; feature: feces | place: USA | collected 1985/1987
CTGCAAAGAAGACCAGTACTCAAAATTCGGGCTATCCGGATCGATATCTGCCACAATACAACGACCGACATCAGTAGTCGAACCCGCTCCATGGCCGGTAATCAAGCCACCATCTCTTGCATCAATCACTTGACATCCATAACCGTGTCCTTGTCCATTATAATTGCCCGGTTCTTCAAATGAAGCAACAATTTGCAATCCTGAACAGTCTTTTATAAATTTGCCAACACATAAACAGTCACCATGACCGTTTCCGGTACACCACAATTCGCTTCCATCATCATCTATAGCCGCAGAACCATACAAGATTTCATCTTTTCCATCATCGTCCAAGTCCGCTACACGAAAACTATGCGAACACATGGACAACCATTTTGAAGAATGTTCGGCTGTATCAAACTTCCAACGGGTTTCCAGTTTATTCCCTTTCAAATCGAGTGCCCATACTTGCCAATTATGATAAATACCTCTACTGATGATCAGACTGGGGTTGCTTGTTCTCACTCCGGTCGCTTCGTCAGGTATACCATCCAGATAAGCCACCCCGATAAAGAAACGGTCCATGCGGTTTCCGTAATCATCTCCCCAATATTCACTCCAATATTTAGCACGCGATGCTTTTGAACCACTTCCACCACGAGGAATATTATCCACCCGGGTAATTTCACGTCCATCATATCCACGGCAAATAGAGATATATTCGGGACCTTCCATTATCAAGCCGCAAATTGTATTAATACTTGCTCCTGAATACCAACCCACAGCATCAGTCTGACGAATTCGATAATCGTTCACATTACCATAAGCATCGGTAATGACCTTACCATCCCCAAACTTCGTACCTTCTGAAGAACGGAAAGCTATTTCACATAAACCATCTCCATCAAAATCGTATAAAATATATGAAGTATAATGTGAACCGGAACGAATATTGATTCCCAAATCAATTTGCCACAAAAAAGTACCATCCATCTTATAAGCTTCCAACAAGGTCGAACCATTATTCCATCCCCCCTGGTTGGCACCATCATACGGTTCTCTCTTCACCACAATCTCCAATTCACCGTCACCGTCCAAGTCACCTAGCTGAATATCATCAGGAGAATATGTAATCGACGCATCGGGTACATTCATGTTTAATCTGATCTCATGATAAAACTTTTCTGCCATTTCAGAGGTAAAGGTATAATCGCAAAGCGTTTCAGCCTGATTGGCAAGAGTGACCCGGTATACATTCGTTTTTGATACATCAATATCCGCATCCACCCAAGAAGTAGTATTCGAAATAGGTTTCTCATTCAATTTCACTTCCGTCTCGCCGTCTACCGACTTATAAATATCAAAAGCAACATTAGACGGATCGGTCTTCAGTAATCTCCAGCTAATCAATGCGGATGATATGCCGGAAGAGTTATTGGCGTCAACATTTGGTGCCGGGTCGTAACTAACCCACATTGCACGGCTACCCGTTATAACTTCAGTAGGCAGAGGCGGCAACTCCTCTTCCGTCTGATTGCCATTGTTCACTTCAACGACGGGGTCATTATCCGAGCAGGCAACTATGGCCAGCAGACAAAACAGCCCCAGTATTATATAATGTTTCTTCATTTCTTTCGTTTTTTTATTCTATAAACATCCGTTCTATGCAAGAATATCCTATCACTATTCATCAGCATTCCGGTTGTGGGTTACCACCCCGGATTCTGCTCCAAATTAGGATTCTTAGATTTTTCACTCTGCGGAATCGGGAAGAAATACATCTTATCATCCCAACTTCTTTCTTTTACCTTACGTTCATACGTATAAGTATCATCCCCATTCTTCGTAATCTTCATTTCAACAATGTTCTTGAAATGTTTGTCACCCTCCTTCCAACGACGTACATCCCAAAAACGATGTCCTTCAAAGGCCAATTCTACCATACGTTCATTCTGATATTTCTTCCAGAAAGCATCATTGGTCATCCCTTGAGGGAATCCGGGCATCTCGGCACGCGTACGAACTACTTTGATAGCATCCACAGCCGAAGTTGTAAATTCATTATCCGTTGCATACGGACTACCCAGATACTTATATACAGCTTCCGCATAATTCAAATAGAACTCTCCAAAACGGAATGTAATCCATGAATGATAGGTCTTTGAAGCTGTACCGGCACGTAAGTCTACTGCCGTCTGACAATACTTCTTCAGATAATAGCCAGTCGGAGTTCCGCCACTCAAAGGCTCCGCATTTAGTCCGCCCTGATAGGTTTGCAGAGGAACAGTATTCCAGTTAGGCCACTTTTCGTCCCCATTCTTGGCAATAGTCAGATAGAAACGAGGGTCGCGGTTGGTATAATAAGGATTAGCAGGATCATAGTTATCCAACTCGTCCGGACGCAACCCTGTATCCTTCATCTCATACGCATCCACCAGTGTCTGTGTGGGACAGTTTCCACCTTTACAATTTTCCAACCCTACCGGGAAGTTATATCCCTCAAAAGAATTAGTGGTAGTAGTGGCACGACGGAGAAAAATCAATTCATTAGTAGCGTCATTGTAATTGTCCTTGCTCCAAAGTGATGAATAATCCTCCACTAAGAGTTTTGCCTTTTCAGCAAACCCATTACTGTCATCTAAAATTTCCTTATTGGCTTTAGCTGCACGATACCACAGTTCTCTATTATCAGTCGGATTAAATAAAGGACTTGCCGCATACAATGCTGCACGAGCTTTCAAGGCCAATACCGTTTTACGGTTGGCACGTCCTGTTTCCGCCGGACTACTAGGCAATGCCATATCTCCCAGTTTACTGTAATCGACGATAATCTTATCTTTAATATTTCCTCAAAATACACAGGAGAGGCAAGAATAATGTGATCACATTCCTGGATATAATCAAAAATCTCCTGTGCCGGTCTGCGCGATAACGTATTCGATTCTTCGGCTGTTAATATATGGTCGCTAAACGGCACATCTCCATATTGCCGTACCAAGTTAAAGTAGAAATATGCACGAAGGAAACGTACCTCATACTGGTAATTGGTATAGCGGAACATCTGTTGTGCATAATCACTGTTCAAAGCCAACTCGGGAAATGTCAGTCCGGTAAACTTCTCCAGATATAAATTACAATTGGCTATCCCTTCATAACAGGACGTCCACATGCTACTTTTAGCATTCGACGGACTCCAAGAACCATTGTAAAAGTCTTCAATCTGATTTCCCGAATAAGCATATTCGGACTCATCGGTAGCAGAACCAAGAATTGCCCCGCTATAGTTTCCAAAGTCCACATCCATGGACAAATAGATATTTGTTATCAGCCCTCCTACATTACCGAAGTTGAGCTTCACAAAATCCTCATCATAATTATTGTACTCATGATATTCCATCTTATCTGAGCAGGAACCGAGTGCGGCTACACACATCATTCCGTAGATAATGTTTTTCAGTTTCATTCTTTCGCTTTGTTTTTATGATTAAAAACCAATCGTAACACCGACTACTACACTCTTATTCAGCGGAGTCGCTACACCATAACATTCCGGATCTGTCACATCAATATGATCTGAACAGAACAAGTCTGTTCCTCTGACATATAACTTGGCACTCCCCAATATCTTAGTCTTCTTCATCCATTCTTCCGGAAATCTGTAATACACCTCCGCGTTACGTAACTTCAAGAATGACCGGTCCGCCAACCAAACTGTATTAGCCTGATAGTTATTGGCATTACTCTGTGAACTCAAACGAGGATATTTGGCATTTTGATTTTCCGGTGTCCAACGATTCTCATAATAATGAGTAGAAAGTGTCGTATTATTTATCAACGGCCAAAACATACTCTTCGTATTCAAGACAGCAGAATAGTTACCTGTTCCCTGAAACATTACATCTACTCCAATCCCTTTCCATTCGGCTCCCAAATGGAAAGAATAATAAATTTCCGGAGCCGTCGTACTATAACCGATAGCTGTTTTATCATTGGCATCAATGATTCCGTCTCCATTCACATCTTTATATTTTATGTCTCCCGGCACTACCGTACTAAAGTTTTGCGGAAGGCTGTTTGCTATATCTTCTTTATCTTTGAAGAAACCTTCAGCTACCATTCCATATACTTGTCCCAACCGATTTCCTGTTTGCACAAGATTCTTATACAAACGCGGTTCTTCCAGTTGTTCCTTAATTTCATTCTTATTCCAAGCAAAATTACCGCCAAGGTTGAACACTACATCTCCTAACCGTTTCGTATAGTTAAGTCCTAGTTCCACGCCATAGCTATCAACGATTCCGGCATTCTCGAACGGAGCATCTACGCCCAACACATCGGTATATTTTCCTTCGGAAGAGACCCAAATATCTTTTCTCCGTTGGTAATAGCCTTCTGCCGTCACGTCCAGTCCATTGAACAACACGGCATCAACACCAACATTGTATTTATACGCTTTCTCATGTGTCGAATTAGCAGTTGCCAGGCGCCCGATAATAGTACTTCCGAATTCAGAGTCGTAACTACTGTTAAACTTATATTGCGTACCGGTAGTCGTATAAATCTGATCCCAATAGTCATATACGGTAGTACTTCCGTCTTTAGGCAGATAATCAACATTGATCACTCCAAACGAAGCGCGCAATTTCAGGAAGTTCACCCAAGACACATCTTTCAACCATTTTTCTTCCGAAAGCACCCAAGCAGCAGAAATGGTAGGCGAGAAAGCCCATTTATGCCCCGGTGCCAATAAACTGGAGGCCGAGCCAACCAATGCCAGATCCAAATAATAGCGATTAGAGAAACCTACATGATTATACCAGGATACATTTTGCCGATAAATAGTAGTGTTCAATCCGTATGAATCACGAAACTCATAATCCCATTTGAATTGAGAATACACATCCCACTTCCGAAACGAGCGATTGTAATCGACACTACCTGCAAAGTTAAATTGGCGCGCCCAGTTGTCAATACCTGCACCCGAACCCATTTCACTGGATTCGCCACCTGAAATGGCAGTATAAAACGGACCGTTAGTTGTCCAGCTTGTTGCATAACCGGCATACGTATACGTCTTGCTATGGTCTTCCAGAATATTGGAATAGTTGTCATAAGCTAAACGAAAGTTTGCTCCCAATCCTTTCAGCAAACCAGATAAATCTTGTGACAAGGTAAGGTCGGCAAACAAACTGCGAGAGTGTCCTTTAGAATAAGCAGCTCCCTGCGATTGTGCGACAGGATTCGATGTTCCCGCCCAAGTAGTACTTCCTCCCCAACTGTCATCTTCCGTACGAACCGGAAAAGCTGCAGAAGGAATCGAATAAATCATATCCCATAGGTTAACCGAAGCCCCCGGAATCCGAGATTCGGACAAGGTACCGAGAAGATTCAACTTCAATTTGGTAGTGGCGGTTAAATCAATATCCAGATTTGTACGCAAATTAGCACGTGAATACATATTCTGTGTAGAATATCCGTCATTTGCATTCGGGGTTTTGATAAACCCTTTGTCTGTTAATAAATTCGCCATAGTATAGTAGCGGAACTTTGCTCCTCCCCCACGGAATTCGATCGTATATTTATTAGAAACTCCTCTGTCTTTAAAGGTTTCATCAATCCAGTTCACATTAGGATAGAGATAAGGGTACATACGGGAAGCCCCTCCACTACCTACTCCATTACGGAAAGCATCGACTTCTTCCGGAGTATACCGAGCTCCCAAACCTTCATATCCACGCGCTTCATTCACTGCAGAAGCATACGTAGCTGCATCTACAAATTCCGGACGTCGAGACTGAGTGTTAATGATATGATCATACGTAAAAGTTATCTCTTTTGTTTTGTACTTACCACGCTTTGTAGTAATCAAGATCGCACCGTTCACCCCTTTGTATCCGTACAATGCCACAGCCGCGGCATCTTTCAGGATGGAAACGGATTCTACTTCTTCTGGGCTCACCAAGCTCATGTCTCGTTCCAAACCGTCAACCAGCACAAGCGGTGTACTACTTGACAAGCTCTGCAAACCACGTACATAAAAGGTAGGATCTGCCATTAACCCGGTACTGGCCGCATTCTGCAAAGTAGTAAGGCCCAATCCATATCCATATAAAGAATTGGATATATTCCGGGAAGACCGCTTATTAAACTCTTCGTTATAGGTGGTAGAAACAGCTGCTGTTGATTCATGACGACTGAATGTCCGGTTAGCTCCCACATCAATAGTCTGAGCTGCATATCCCATCACAATAGTCATCGGACCATCAGTCTTTGCCACAACTGTGGTAGAGCCTTTGTCGACAGAAACGACACTCAAACGTTGTCCTTTCTCGACCGCAATCTCGAATTTACCATCTTTATCAGTTTCAACCCGGGTCTCCACTGCGCCACCTTCCACATTAACGGACGCTCCATAGACTGGGTTTCCCGATTTATCAACAACAATACCTATAATGTTGTTGTCTGTATTCTGTGCTCTGACCGGAATGCTCAAACAAACCAGTAAAGCCAGTATCAGAATCTTATTTTTTCTCATATAAATCAATATTCAATATTGTTTTAATCTATTTCGCTGTCTCACATTACCAACCCGGATTCTGAATCAATCCATATCCTTTGTTAATTTCCGTTTGCGGGAATGGAGAAAGATACCATTTGGGATCAAATCCGTATGTCCACCACCGACGGACCGGCTTGGATAACTCAAACCTTTCATATTCAAAACGAGTAGGCTGCAATGCCCCCTTGTTCTTATCTCCTTCATTCCATTTAGCATTTCCCGTTATACGATTACCGGTATCATCCAAACGATAGGCGAGCAACCCGTGCAGGCGCTTCTCGAAACGATCGGCACGCTTGTAACGGACAAGATCAAAGTAACGGCTATCTTCAAGCCCCAATTCCCGAACACGCTCGCACAGCAATTCTTCCAATAAGGCTGCTTTGTCAGAAAGTAAATTCTTATCTGTAACACACTCCGCCAAATCTTTCTTCAATCCTACGCGGGCACGTACTATATTCATTTGGTCAATAGCACCCCGGTGATCATTCTTGGCTTGAAGCAAGGCCTCTGCATAAGTTAAATAAATGTCAGATAAACGAAGATATACCCAATGCGTATACTGACGTTGGTACTCTGTTCCCAAATAATATTTCATATTTTTATAACCAGTCGCATAGTTACCTGATTCAAGTGCAGCATTTTGTCCTTCATCGTATCCTCCGACCCACAATTCATAAGGTAAACCGGACATTGTTCCTGCACTCCAGTCTAACATCTTCGGCAATCCGTTTACCATGCAATGCTCATACAGACGAGGATCACGGGTTAATACGATTTCCGACAATAGTTGTTCTCCATTTTTGAATGTTCCGGTCAGGAACATTGCATCCAACTTACCTTCTGTTTCCGTCTTTTTCCAGTCAAACGGAGTACCGTCGGCCCATGGGAACATCTCCACATATTCCTGTGTAGGCGGATATTCGGTACGACAAAGTGACGGAACAGCCCAGGAATGCCACATATAAGAACTTGAGTTGAAAGCGTCCGACATATTCGTGCGGACAGAATGCAAGACCTCCTTGCTGTTCTGACGAATATATCCCATACGATATGCCTGCCGATACTGTTCCGGTGTTTCTTCCGAAGCCTTATTCAGGCTATATCCGCCTTGACTCTCCAGCTCTTTAAAGAATGCTTCACAAGCCTTCAAACAGTTATCCCAAAGTTCCGCATGGTAGCCGCCGTACCATACCAGATGCTGCTGTTCAGCCTCTGAGTTTCCTCCTGCATATCCGTTGACATCGTTAAACAACGGAGAAGCGGCAAATTGCCAGATTTTGCATTTCAATGCCATCGCACCGGCCTTTGTCCAGTGTCCGGCCTTGCTGGCAAGATCGGCATCAGCATAAGCCCACACCAATCCACCGGAATTGATAGCATCATCCAACATCTTTATCATGTAGTTAACAGTCTCCTCTACCGTAGCACGGGGGATTTCATAACCTGACTCCGTACCGGTGAATGAAGCATATAACAATGGAAGACCTCCATAATGACGGAACATATCAAAATAGCGTGCCGCAATCAGGCATTTAGCTTCTGCCACCAACTGAGTTTTTTCAGTGCTATCCATGCCCGGCACTCTATCTATATTTTCCATTAACAACCAGCACCAGCGCACTACTTCCCATACCATTTCCCGTGTATATGGGAAAATATTACCACGCGTGCCATAGTTGGCATTGAGAGAACCCAAATAATACTGCTGATATACAGTTGCGTCACTAAAATAAAGTGACCAGCAGTCTGTTAGCGCATCCTTCTTTCCTAAATAAGGACTGGAAGAATCAGGAATATTACCGTTACTGTCCGTATTATAAGGTAATCCGTAATACTGTCTACTGTAACAGGTATTCAAAAATTGGCGCGTATATTCCGCACTATTGAACACTGTGTCAATAGTAGCATTTCCGCCCGGTGCCTTATCCAAAAAAGAGTTTCCGAATTTAATTTCGTCCACACATGAAGTGGAAACCAAACAAACCGCCGCTCCCAACATCGCACCGATGAACCATTTATTTTGTAATTTCATTGTATCTTTCCTTTATCTATTTTAGAATCCTAATTTCAAGCTCAACGTATAAGTCTTGGACAATGGATAAGAAGGTGCATTAGTAGCTCTTGCCTCCGGATCACCCCACAAATAAGGTGTAATCGTCCACAAATTATATCCTGCAAAAGCCAACTGACATGTATTCAGTCCAAGTTTCTTCATTAATGGGAAGTGAAAATTGTATGCCACCTGAAGAGTTTTCAAACGCAAGTATTTGGCATCTTTCTCATATAAAGTGGAAGTAGCATAATTATTCTTTGCATTATCAATGGTAGCTCTCGGATACTCCGAAGATTGTGACGGATTTTCCGGTGTCCATGTATGATCCAGATGGTATGCCAACAATCCTCCCTGCTCGCTATTGGAAGATGAATAAAACGGTTGACGAAATACATCCGAAATCATACGACTTACATTCCAGGCCCCTGTCCATTGAGTACTTATTTCCAGATTCTTCCAACTGAATCCTAAATTAATACCTAGCATATATTCAGGATCGTCTGTAAAGCCATAGTCATAACTTGCATCATTTGCATCAATCTTACGGTCACCATTCAAGTCAACATATACTGCATCTCCATTTTGAAGAATACTCTCGTGAGTGGGGAACGGACGATTAAATGTCTGCTCATATAGCGCAGGTGTATCCTCATCATAGAAGCGCCAGAAAACATATTGACTACGCGAACCGATACGGTGTCCCTTCTGATATTGATATAAATTATTCTGCGGTGCTTCCTTCTTTTCAAGAATCTCATTCTGATTATAAGAAAGGTTAATACCCGCCCAATAACGGAAATTATCGCCAATCTTATCGTTCCATTTTAAAGAAAGTTCCCAGCCCCAACTGTCTACACTTCCTAAATTTGAATAGGGAGTAATGAACCCTAACATTCCCGGAGCTGTACCGTCACGCAAAAGGATGTCATTACGACGTTCTTTATAATATTCAAAGGTTGTTTTCAGACGGTCATCAAGGAAGTTAATATCAACACCATAGTTCCGTTTCAGAGCTTTTTCCCATGTCACAGCAGGGTTATTCTTAGCTACCTCACGCGCACCCAGACTAACAGTACCATTATCTGTTCCGAATCCATATCCCCAGGCGTTAGTTGCTCCTCCACTTGCCGTTACACGATTTGCCAAGTCACCTAAACCGACATTATATGGATCAGCCATATACATAAACCGCGATCCTCCAATATTATCGTTACCTACCAAACCGACACTGGCACGTAATTTCAAGAAGCTAACCACCGACTTCAAAGGACGGAAAAACTTCTCTTCACTCATCACCCAACCTATAGAACCAGCCGGGAAATAAGAAAAGCGCAAATCGGACGCAAAGTTTTCCGAACCGTTATAACCCACATTAAACTCTGCCATATAGCGGCTCTTCCAATCATAAGTGACACGTCCGACTAATCCGACATATCCATGAGGAATGTCCGAATATAATTTCGGATAATACTCTTTCTGTTGATTATACAAAACTAAGGCTGTCACCGTATGATCACCAAAAGTACGATTATAATTAAAGCTGGCTTCCATATACCAATTACGTGCTTTGCCTGTAGTATACGAATACTTCACATCTGTATTCTCTCCAAACTTACGATAAGCAATACTACCGTCATCCATCAATACAGGAGTGTATGTAGCAATAGACCCACCAGAACCGACTTTATTAACTGTAAACGAGCTGTTATAAGATCCCTTCACTTTAAAAGAAAGTCCTTTAGTCAAGAAGTCCATTTTTTGATCCAGAATCACATCCACATTCAGCGAATTGTTGCTGGTCTGGCTGAACCCATTTCCATAATATCCCATACCTGTACCTCCTGTAAATGGTAATTTCAGTCCGTCTGAATAAGTCTCATCGCTCGAATTTACCAATTTTCCATCTATGATTCCCGGACTGGAGAAAGGAGTAGCATAATACATATTTTTAATCAATCCGGAAGATCCCTGACTCGTACGCGGTTGATCTGAATTATTCACATTACCACTAATATTGAATGACAAAGTAGTCGTTTTAGTGACATCCATATCCAAGTTTGTACGATAGTTAAACCGACGGTACTGATAGCTTAAATTATAAGGAAGATCAAACTCACTAAAAAGTCCTCCTTGCGTATAAGCACCTGCAGAGATGAAATAACGTACTTTATCTGTTCCTCCCGAGATGTTCAGATTATGCTGGCTCTGAAGCGTAGAGCTTTTCATAATATAGTCAGCCCATTGTATATTTGGGAAACGAATAGGATCGGAACCATCTGCAAATTTTTGAATCACGCCATCACTAAATAAGGCAGATTTGCCATCACCGGACATCATTTGATTATGAAAACGGGCATAGTCATAGGAACTTGCCTGTTCTACCATTTTTGTAGGCATCAATACAGAAGCAGAAGTAGTAAACGAAATTTTCGCCTTTCCTTCCTTTCCTCGTTTAGTTGTAATCAAAATGACCCCATTTGCTCCACGAATACCAAATACGGCTGTTGCCGAAGCATCTTTCAAGATAGAAATGGATTCAATTTCATTCGGGTCGATATCACTCATACTTTCACGATCCACACCGTCTACCTGAATTAACGGTGAAGAATTTTCCCAAGTAGCTTTACCACGAATAAAAATTTCAGCGGCATCCGCTCCCGGCTCACCGGAATATTGTACGGTAGTCAAACCTGTCATCTGCCCTCCTAATACATTGGAAACCGAACCTACAGATACACGGGTCAATTCTTCTCCCTTCACACTAGCGATAGCTCCTGTCATGGTCACTTTCTTCTGCGTACCATAAGCTACGATTTCCACCTCTTCAAGTGCTGTCACATCCTCTACCAGAATGACTTTCATGTCATTTTTCGCTACTACTTTTTTATCGGTATAACCTATAAAAGATACTTTCAATTTCGCACCGGGACGTACATTTATTCTAAATACACCGTCAATATCGGTAATTGTACCATTAGATGTTCCTTCCGCAAGTACACTTGCTCCAATTATCGGTTCGCCTTGGCTATCTACTACTGTTCCTTTTATAGTACTTTGCTGCTGTACAACTTCGATGGCTGCCGAAGCTGTTTGCAATCCCCATGCAGGTGCAAAAGTTGCTATAGTGAAAAACAGAGCGACAGGTAAGGTTGTCCCCTTTATAAAGTTTTTCTTATTCATATATGTATATGTTCATGATATAAGTATAATTTTAACGGACTTTATATACCGTCATTATTTTAGAATGCAAGCATCATACGGAAATAACCGGCACGCGAATCACGTTCACAAATTATGTGATATCTTCCACCAGCCATACCGTGTGTCCATTGGTTGGCTGGAGAACGCTGTGTGCTACTCCAATAGTGTCCACTGTTAGTTCCTGACTCGACAGAGGTCATCTCATCACCATTTACATTCTTGAGACAACGGTTAATAACACTCAAATTCTTAGCGACTGTATCCCAACACATTATAGAGGGCAAATACCAAGGAGTCACATTTGCCGGAATAGCTTCCGCTTCACGATAAGCCTTGATATACGCATAAGCATGGTCGCAAGTAGAAGGACTACCCATACCTTCGTAACACATAGTAAGTAACTGTGTATTATTGTATCCCATTAGTGCTGGGAAAACCAATGAAGCATCATTCTTGTTAACATCCTTCTCTGTGTTACAACCTACAAACTTGTTTGCCCAATTCTCATCTGAAGTAAACCAGTCTGAATAATAACCGGACTTACTTGAATGGAACATTTTCAAAGCAACATCATTTTGTTCACTATCTTTTACCACAGAATTCTTAATAGATAGCACTATACCGTGCGTACATGCAGGGAAATCGCGACGCAAAGCATCAACTTCTGCTGAATAGAGTTCAGTATGTGTTACACTGGGTTGTGAATTTCCTACATAACATACAATACCAATCACATTCTCCGGCACCGTTTCCGCATCTACTGAAACTATTTTTCCATCTGCACAAAAATAGTCTCCTACCTGCAAAGTATGGTTGATTTTACTTTTATCTTCGATGGTATACATTTTCGCCGTTCCTCCTTCCAGCGTACCTTTAGCTTCATATTCCATCTCACTTACTCCAGAATAAGTACCCTTAATTGAGAATTCCTTCTTCGGATTAACCAAGAAACGGTATGTATCCGTACTTTCCTGATAATAAGGAGTTGCTTGAGTATTGTTCACTGTAAACGAACCGGCTGTTAATGGTAACAAATAATCATCTATACCGCCATTTGTAAAGCTATAGGTCAAATTAGGCATCTTCACTACCGCAAGAGCCATCCGATGTTGCATAGTAAAAGCGATCTGTCCTTTCAAACGATCCCCCTGAACACTACCCGTACTCGTCATCAAATCATATTGTGTATAATTTCCTTCATTTTGTTCACTGCCTATTTTCCAATTGTTGACGTATGTTTCAAAAGGATCCACCTTCGTCGGATCAAAAGTCACATTCGCATTATACGGATAGTATGCATAAAAAGTCATCCGCTGAAATTGTGAACCTTTGTATTCAATAGGATCCCCTCCATCAGTCAATTCCCAATAGCCATCTGTCAGTGTGAATTTCCGATTCTTGATATCCTCTACCACCGTTTCTCCTCTTACCGCAAATATACCGATAGCATCTCCGTTAGAAAATCGGGTAGTATATCCATTCTCTGTAGCACGTGTCTTACCACTTTCGTCCATAAATCCTTCATCAGACACACTAATCTGAAATCCCTGCAAAGAATCCGGTGTTTCTCCGGTGAGTTCTTCATTTTGCGAGCAAGACGCAACTATGGCTGCGCCAGCCAGAAAAAGCATTGATATATAATTATATATTTTCATAAATCTCATGTTTATATTTTTAGCATTTTTATCTATATTAGATTGGTAAACAGATCACTTCACAACAGGCTGTGGAGTTACGGTTTCTTCTGTAATATTCCAACTAGGATTAGTTATCTCTGTTCCAGTTTCAGCTATACTCGGGTCGGATGTTATAGGATCGTGGTTTTCATCCTCCCATCCTATTATTTGCGTTTGTTCTGTAATTGTCAACACATAATTATTGTCCTCGTATTTATTTGTCTTGATGATGTAATTATAAGAAAATCCAGATTTCAATTCTGTCAAGTTAGCAAACTCGGCTTCATAAAGATAACCGTTCATTCTAGCTTGGATAGTTACTTTGCCTTGCACCTTCTGTGGCAGTAAAATAGCTTGTACTGTATAATTATCCTGCTCTCCTATTTTATCCCAATAAATATCATCTTTATCCGTAACAGGGTCTTCACTGACTGTTGTCTCCCCTGTTTTAGGATTAAATGTACCATTATTCTTAAGCCCAATAAGATAACAAGTTATATCTGCCAAGTCCACACCTTCGCCAGCTTGAAACTCCAATCTAATACGACTCATCACATGATTGAATGCTAATGTCACGTTCGGGGTTTGTGATGTAGCCTTCCCTTTGGCAAAAAGAAAATCTATCTTCGCACGTTCTTCTGCTGTAGCTTGATTTTCACTAGCTGTAGTCACTTCTAATGCAGGTTGTTCTTCACCTGATGTACCAGAAAATGGAGCGTATGCCACTACATCATACTCTCCGGAACCTAATACCCAAATTTCTTCTGCATTTCCTCCTTTTGCTGCAAAAAGACCATTGCCCTTGTATTTGTAATGAATATTCACTTGTTCCGTACCACAAGTGATTCCTACCGAGTCTTCTGCCTCCCAGTTTGTTTCCGTAGCTCTTGTAACAAGATTGCTAGCCTCATGATTGTTTATTACTGCACTAAAAGAAACTTTCGCTCCCGTATCACCGGTAAACTGAATATCAGTTTCTTTAATATCGTTGCTACATCCTGCTAAAAGTAGTAAGGCAACAGCAGTTGTGACATAGTTTTTTTTCATACCATGTTTTTTAAAGTTAAACATATTTTTGTTGATTAGTAAAATCGTCGTAAAGTAAAAAAGACAATGGCTGCATTCTTTTCCAACCAGCAATTGAAATAAATGAAGCCTTTTTTTTGTTGTTTTCCATATTCATTAGTTATATCTGTTAAGTTAAACAAAAGTTAGATTCTCTTTTTAAACATAACTTTTCACACTCTACCTGTGAAAAAGTGTTGCAAACATAACGACTTAATCAAGATATAGCAATGCAGAATCGTACAAATGCATGGAAAATACCGTCTTTTGCACGAAAATCCATGCAATGAATCCATTTTTTTATTAAGAAAGAGTGTTCAGGGAGGATTTTATTCCTTTTTCGTTGTATGGAGAATAGTTATTTATAAAACAAAACCCTAAAAGCAATATGGCAAATTTTTCAATTGTAATTGTGCCAACTAAGAAGTTGGCAAATGGCAGACATCGGATAAGGATAGCAGTAGCGCATCGGTCTAAGACCAGATACATTCCTACTCAATTTACATTGGATTCCGCAAGTCAGCTAAAAAATGGCAGAGTAATAAGACACGAAAATGCAGCAAACATAAACTCATGTTTGCGAAGGATTATCGATGAATACGAGGAAATTCTTGCTTCCATTGGCTATTTGTCTACAATTTCGTGTACTGAACTAATACATATTATTACCTATGAACAGAAAAAGAAAGGAATAACTTTCCAAACAATAGCAAGAGAATACTTAAGTTTTATGGCAGGGGAAGAAAGACATAAATCTTATAGCCTATATAAAATAGCAAGCGAGAGGTTTATCAAATATATGAAGGGTGACTTTCCGTTAATCCAACTCACCCCTCTTCATGTACAAGAGTTCGCAGAAAATCTGTATAAGGAAGGGTTAACTGATACGACTATAAGAATCTATCTCACTCTGATAAAAGTTATATTGAATTATGCAAGTAAAATGAACTATGTGACTTATCATATTCACCCCTTTGTTCTTTTTAAAATGCCGGAATGTAATATTAGGGATCTTGATTTGTCAGTAGATGAACTGAAAAGTATTAGAGATACAATGTTTCTGAAATCTTCCTTAAGTATTACCAGAGATATTTTTATGCTTACTTATTATTTAGGCGGGATTAATCTGAAGGATTTATTGGAATACAATTTTAAAGATAAAGATTATATAAGATATGTACGCCATAAAACTCGTAACAGAAAAAAAGGAATAAATGAAATAGCATTTTCTTTGCAGCCTGAGGCAAAAGAGATTCTTAATAGATATTTGACGAAGGAAGGTGAACTGAGATTTGGAAAATATTTATCTTATAAACAGGTATACAGTTTAATTTTTCGTAATATAAATAAGGTAGCAGAGATGTCTGGTATAAAAAAGAAGGTTACTTATTACTCTGCTCGAAAAACATTTGCACAGCATGGGTATAATTTGGGGATACAAATTGAGAAAATAGAATACTGTATAGGGCATAGTATGAAAAGTAATCGCCCTATTTTTAATTATATAAAAATAATGCAAGAACATGCAGATAAAGTATTCAGGGAAATATTGGACCAATTACTATAAATTTTGCTCTGCTGTAA
>OHSP01000695.1_pt1 | contig 16098 bp, 18 predicted proteins | sample 1578711 | NCBI WGS metagenome assembly OHSP01 (sample SAMEA3879584, study PRJEB24766) | human gut metagenome | biome: human-associated habitat; feature: feces | place: USA | collected 1985/1987
CGTTGGTAGCGTTGACGATGGCGTCCACCTTCATTTTTGTGATGTCATTTCTGACGATTTGAAGTGGCATTATTCTATCCTCCGTCTTATCAAAGCGGCATCGGCGTCCGGGCAATCAGAATGACCGCCAGAATTGCGCCCACAAATGCCGCAGCCCCTATGACAGCCAACAGCTTTTTGCTGAGTTTCTTCTTCGTTGCCTTGCAGATCAGCGCGGCGCAAGCCACGCAGACAGCCGCAGCCACAAGTGCAATGCCCAGCGTTTCCCATAGCCAAGAAAGTTCATGTAGGATTTTCATGCGTTCATCATCTCCTGTTCGTTAAACTGGAATCTATCTGCGCTCTCCTTATACGCTATCAATAGTCAAATCCATTTGCAATTTTTTTGCTTTTTCCAAGGCGTTGAAAAATATCGTGATGAAGTCTTCTCCATCGCTTGTCACAAAGTAATTAGATAGGTTGGTAATATCATTGCTGATATTTTTGCCCCAAGGCGGTTGCTTAGACAAATCGTCAATATCCCAAATCACCTTATCCGGACTAAACGCTTGGAGTTCTAACTGAATCTTTTTCAGTTCCACTATGGCTGTTTCGACGTTATCTTTATCCAATGTTCCTTGATATAGCTCATTCATAAGCGTTGGGAATCTGCTACCCCATTTCCCGTTTTCTAAATTATAAGAAACTGTTGAGAAAAAGGAGTGTAGAAAATCTCCATTTCCTATTTGATAGCAAAAGAACGCAACTTTGAATCCGACAGCCATGTGTCTAATTTCCCCCTATAAATCCGAATTTGTCTGCTCCTTAAAGTCCAAGCTCTTCAACCCACGCCGCAAGCGCCTGATGCCCGACATTGCCCTTGAAAACCTTGCCGTCTATCAGCTTTGCGCCTTTGCAGCTCGGCGCAAGGCGTTCGTTCGTCTTGCCAATGCCGCTTCCTCCGGAGGTTGCAAACGGGATGATCGTCTTGCCGGTCAGATCATAGCTCTCAAGGAACGTATTGATAATCGTCGGCGCGACATACCACCAGATCGGGAAGCCAACAAAGATGGTATCGTAGTCCTTCATGTTGTCCCGCTTTACGGCAATCTCAGGACGGGAGGCAGGATCGTTCATCTCAATCGTGCTGCGGGCTTTCTTGTCCATCCAGTTCAGGTCAACTTCCGTGTAAGGCACCTTCGGCTCAATCTCAAAGATGTCTGCGCCGATTGCTTCTGCCAGCGTCTCGGCAACCTTCGCGGTCACGCCGGACGCAGAAAAATATGCTACAAGTTTCTTGCTCATGGTGTTTTATCCTTTCAATATCTTCGTAAGCTGCTGTACAGACGCACCCGGCAGGATGGAGGAAAGATGCTGCATCATGCGCTCTTTGGATTCCTGCGGGTCTCGCTGATATGCAGATGTGATAAGGTCGTACCCGAAAAGTTCTTCCGGCGTCGCATACTCTGCGACACCCCAGCCATAAGGTCTTCCGTATCTGTCCTGCATATAGACGAAATCCGCGATGCAGACATAGCTCTGCATTTGCAGCCGCGTGATGCAGGTCTCAAAACCGGTGTTGCCGCCCTTGCGGTAGTTCAGAGCCTCTTTCAGCCGTTTGGAAAGCATCCTGCCTTCACCGGCTATGGCTTCATATAGCTCCTTGTCCTTGTAGGACGCCAAGCCGTCATCCCAACGGGCGTCAAAGTCATAGCCGTCACGCCGGAAGTTTGCAAAGTCCGGTATCCACTCCCGGCTCACAAAGCCAGCCTTCTTGTTGAAAAGTTTGCCGTAGAGACATTTGCCGCTCCGTGCAGCCGGACCTTTCCACTCCCACGGACCATCTACATCGTCCGCAAACCATAACTCAGGTGGGCAAAGTTCCTCGATGGAGAAGCCGTGAATCTCGTTCCGAAAGAAGGGCAGAAAGCCGTATTCTTCAACAGCGGCAATCAAATCATCTGCACTATGTAGTTGTCTGGCATATCTCTTTGACATTACTCCGCCTCTTCAATCACGCCATAATCAATCAGGATGTTCTTCTCCGCATACTGCGGGTAAACAACACCCATCATCTCATACTGATAACGTCTTACGCGGCGATGCTCCTGAATTGGTTCCGGTGCATACGCAGCGGTTTCGCAGTGCGCATACTCCGGCATTTCCGCAAGATCATCCCGAACGGCACGGATAAGCGCGTCTGCCGCATCATCAATGTTCTTGCCGGTCTCCACGGCAACCAGTTCGTGCTTCCGGACTGCCTTGTCCAGATTACCGGGGGAGCGAAACAGCTTATATTTCATATCGTTGCCCGTCCTTTCTCTCTATCGGTCTGCCTATTCTTCCTGAAATCTGTTCTTTAGGGACGCAATCATCGCTTGCGCGGCAATGGTCAGATATAACACTCCAATTTCATAGATAAAGTCGCGGTCGATCACGATAAAGTATTCTCTAACGTGTGTAAAAACCAGTTCCAGCAAGTCCCTGTACAGTGAATCATCAAAGGGCTTGAACCGTGTAAACTTGCTTTTGGCAGCGTCCCATGTCATAGATGCTTCGCCCTCAGCACTGGTCATTGCCTCACAGAGAATCATGCTGACGCCCATTTTTCCGTTGCCGGTCAGGAGTTCTCCTTCGTAATAGCTGAGTAGGTCTTTCTTGCGACGAAGCGGAACTACATCGCAGTTGTCATCCAGTTCAAATGCAATCAGCTCCGCAATCAGTTCCCGCCAGACCGCATAACCGGCGTTAATGGTTCCGTCCTCTTCGCGGCTGATGGTATCATCCATGCAGTATCGCTCAAAGAAATTATCTCCGTCAATCTCGTTGCGGGTGCAGAAGATATGCGCCAGCTCATGCAGAAGAATGTGCTTCAACTCTGCCGGATGACGTGCCATGTCTGTGCGCAGAAGGATTCCGTCCGCGCCGTCTCCTGTGCCGACGAATGCAGAGGCGTGAAAGTCAAAATAGCCGTCCTCTGTATATCGGTCTTCAAGACGGTCAGGGAAATACTGCTTGCAGAACTGCTCAAAGACTTCCTGCTGATTTTCCGTTTGAAAGCAACGCAACACAAGGTTGTCCTCGCTGAACTCCGTCCCCAAGCGTTCGTTAAAGATGGAAGCAGCATAGAAAAGGGCTTCTTTATAGTCGTTATTGTTCATCTAATTACTATCCTTCATCCTCATTCACCCCTCCGGTCTGACATTTTTCAGGAAGTCAGAGTGCGGTACATAAGGCAAGTTGAGCTGCCAGCCCATGCGGTTCAGTTCGTTGAGCTTGATCAGCATCAGGTTGATGTTTGTTCCCATTGCAGCCGAGAGCTGCACCACATCGTAGTCCTGCTTCATCAGGTCAATCAGCTCATCATCGTCAATGATCAGGTGTGAGGCAAACGCATTCGCCTCATATTCGTGTTTTGTGCGCATATCGAACAGCACGAACTCCGGGAGCGGTTCGTTTCCTTTGGCAAGATCACGGTGAAAGGTATCATGCCCGATCTCGTGACCGCAAACCATTTGCATGATCAGATACTCCATGTTGGAGTTCAGAAGAATATGCCGCTCTTTATGGCGGTAGGTGTACATTCCGAGCAGATCGTTCAGATTGTCAAGAAAATGGAGATGAATGCCCAGCTCACGGGCAATCTTCAAGGTATCTCTTGTTCCACAGCTTTTGACAATGCTGTTCGCCTTTTTGTATATTTCCTCGGAGCGAATTATCACGGGACCTTCACCCCTTTCATGTTGAAAACAGTCAAAGTAAATCCGTCAAGAAACCGAGACGTAGACAGTTATTCCTCTGCGTCCGTACCGGTCTTCTTGTATTTCTTCGGCGTGTATTTCTCAACATTCCGGGCTTTGGATTCCCAATATATATCCTGCAACGCCTTCATCACCGCATCCTTGTCCTGCTCGGACAGCGTACCGCCCGCAAACAAACCGGACATCCCTTCAATCAGGTCCTTTGCCTGTTTCATGCCACGGGAGCCGTACTGCTCGGATGCCTGAACCACAAACTCTTCGTCCTCGGTCAGCAGATAGTTCACATCCACCTTGAAGTATTCCGCGATTTTTCTGTAAGCGTCCTTGGTACGGGGAAAGGAAATGCCGTTCTCGTACCGGGTAATCATACGCCTGTTGATCCCCAGTGCATCGGCTACTTCCTGCTGGGTCAGCTTCCGCTTCTCCCGTTCAGCCTTGAATTTCTCTCCAAACGTCATTTTGGTAATCACTCCTGTTCACAAAAAGTTTGCGACATCAAATTGCGCAAGTCTATTGACAAAGGCACTTGAAGTGCGTATAATAATGACTGAGCAATCCAACTACTCATAGTATATCCTGAATTGCTCATCCTGTCAAGGGGCATGAGTAGTTGTACACGAAAAAGTTACATCTTTTGAGCAGTTCAAATGGACAGGCATTTATGCTGCCGAAGATCATCCGTACCGGCATACACCGGTATGAGGGAACAGGAGTGAGAAAAACAGAAATGGCTACACAGTACAGAAAAGCATACGTCCCGGTTACGCTGGATGTGGACAAGGAGGGGGCAATCCTCCCTCGCCTTATCTGGTGGGACAACGGTGTAATCTTTCAAATCGACCAGATTCTATACAAATGCCGCGCCACATCCAAAAAGGTTGGGGGCGGAGGCATCCGTTACACAGTTCAGATTCGCGGAAAGGAGTCATTTCTTTTCCACGAAGGAGACAAGTGGTTCGTCGAAGCAAAGGAGGACAACTGCTCATGATTTTATCCCAGCGCCAACTTGAAGAAATTGCAGCATCAACAACGAAGGACTTCAACCGGTTCTTTTTCGGGGATGAGGCGGACAAGCCCGACCGATCAGCTTTGCCAACACCCATTGATCAGTTTGCAAAGAACTATCTCGGTCTTCGCGTATCATTCGCCCGTCTCTCGCCGGACGGAAGCATCTGCGGTGTCACTGCCTATGCCGACACTGAGTACAAGATCACGGAACTTGGTATTACGCGCACACTGGCTTTGAAGCGTAATCAGGTCATCTTGGACGAGAGCTTCATTCGATCCGGCAACGTGCAGCGGCTCTGCGCCAAGCGCAGATTTACCCTTGCCCACGAGTGCGCCCATCAGATTCTCTTCCAACTGGAATCGGAAGAGGTAAAGGCTTCCTGCGAAATGAAATATTCCGCACGGACAGCCTATACGCCGCGAGAGCTGAAAACCCGCGAGGACTGGAACGAGTGGCAAGCAAATGTCTTGGGCGCGGCGATCCTGCTTCCTCAAAAAGAGGTTGACCTGGCAATGCGTCGGTTTGCAGAAACGCCGCTGATCAATTACGAGGGGAGGTATTCGTATGGTGATCACTTAACGCTGCGCCTTTTCTGCCGGTTGTTCGGTGTCTCCAAGACAACGGCATCTATCCGCCTTCGTCAGCTCGGCTACATGGTAGATCGTCCATTCAGTGAGTATGTTGACCCATTGGAGGTGTGGTAATGAAGAGAGCATCCATTCGGGTTCAGGAACCGACGCCGGAGCTGATCGAAAAAATCCGCAGGGCAAGAGTTGCCATTTCCCAGCAGAAGCCCCGATACCTGAAATGTCCCTATTGTCAGCATAATGCCATTGCTGTCTACGAAGACACGAGAGGTCATGTAGAATCAAAGTGCAAGAAATGCGGGCGGATCACAGTCTTTGATGTGCTGAATATGAGAAGACTGCGACCGCGTACCAAGTAAGAACCAGAGGACAAGCCTCTGTTCTAAAATAAAATATATGTCATAGCTGAGCTGTGGAGCCGCCTGATAGGTGAAGTCATCCTAATGCCGCATGAGACAGAGTGTAATTACTCTGTTTTATCGGCATGGGATTCAAACCTCACCGTCATGCGGCTCTTTTTCTGTCTTCACCCTTCCCGCTGCTCCCGCGCAGCGGAAAGGATGAACAATGAAAATCCCTAAAACCCCTATCGCGTTCGATTACGACCTCTGGACTACGGAGGACGGCAAGTGCATGGTTCGCGTGAAACGAACCGGCGAAGTTTCCGAGGTTGACCGCAAGGTTATGAGAATCCTTCGCGCAGAGGAAAAGCGGATCAGACGCTTGTATGGCTCTGACAACACCTCTGAGGATGAGGACGGCGCAGAGAAAATTTCTGATACCGTGCTGTCCCTTGACGCTATGCCGGAGGACGATGTGAAGTCCGCTGCATGGCTGGCAGACTCCCGCGACTGCATGGAGGAACTGATCACCGCCCTCAAAGAGAAGGAGCTTCTTTCTATTCTGACCGAGAAGCAGCGCGAATTGTATCTTGCGATGACCCGTGAGGGGCTGACTCTTCGAGAGTTTGCCCGGAGGAAAGGCATCGGCATCAGAGCTGCATTTGACCTCAAAGCAGCGGTGCAGAAAAAATTTCAAAAAATTTTTTGAGCGGTACTCAACAAACGGCAAAAAGATGTCCGTTGTAAAGTGAAAGGGTCAATCAGACCACTTCGCTGTTCCTTGAAAACTGAATAGTTCAGTGCTGCGGATCTTTCCGCTTCTGCGAAGCAACACAGCTTCCGACGCCAAGACCTCCCGAAAGGGAGTGAGCGACCACCGGAGAGCTATAACAGTCGTGTGGTGCGGCTGCTTGCGACGATGCAGATGCCGGGTATAATGATACTTCCGTCTTTTCTTTGAAGGGGCGGCTCGGAGCGATCCTCGGAGGGGTGAGAGTCCCATGATACCGATTGACCATTGGTAGTCCGCAGCATTCCCGGAACTACAAAGTTCTTCTGGCAGGGGCGCGAGCTGCAAATATGCCGGACAATAAAACAAACCCAAAAGAAACTTACTATATAGTTTCAGGATGAAAACTATGTGGCAGGGTATCTTCACAAGATGCTCTGCCATATCCTTTTGTCCTGAATATTTTCACGAAACAGGAGGTGCTTAGAATATGATGGGCATTGAAACAATGAAAAATGTCAGCCCGAAAACGGTTGACCGAAGCACACTCGTTCAGAGAAGCAGCATCCGGCTTGATCCTGCGGCACCGCGAGAGGACAGGCTGAGGGAGTTCATCAAGCAGATCAGAAATCCTTATTGTTATCTGGACGGGAAGACAGTGGTGAAGATCAGCTTCGCCGAGACGGACACGACAATGGAAGATTGTCTGGAACACTATCTGAGAGGTCTTTGATTTATGAACAGTCTGAATCTTTTCACCCGGTTCTATGGACAAGCGATTGAGCCTGTGGTATAATGAAATCGGTCAAAAAAAGAAGAATACGGATTAAGCCGCTTGCCCTGATGGTCATGTGGCGCTTTCGTGTTTCTCTTCATAAGAGTTGAAGCAAGCCTTCGTCTTTCTGATTTGATGTACCACACCAAACAGAAAAACGGAGGTTATTTTTATGCCAGATAAGGTTTACCGCACGGCGATCTACTGCCGTCTGTCCCGTGAGGATGGAGACAAAGTAGAAAGCAACTCCATCGCCAGTCAGAGAGCTATCTGCGAGGACTATATCGCAAGACATGAGGATTTGGAGCTGGTCTGTGAGCCGTTTGTGGATGACGGTTACAGCGGCGTTTCCTTCAATCGTCCTCAGTTCAAAAAGCTGGAAGAGGCAATCCGCAAGGGTGCGCTTGACTGCATTGTAGTCAAGGATCTCAGCCGCTTCTCAAGAAACTACATCGACGGCGGACGCTACATTGAGAAGATTTTCCCGCAGCTCGGCATTCGCTTCATCGCAATCAATGATGCGTATGACAGTCTGACCGGTGATCCGCAGTCCGACTCCTTTGTCATCCCGTTCAAAAACCTGATTAACGATTCTTACTGCAAGGACATCTCCATGAAAATCCGAAGCAGTCTGGAAGTCAAGCAGAAGAGCGGTGAGTTCGTCGGCTCGTTCGCGCCTTACGGTTACATGAAATCGCCGGAGAACAAAAACCAGCTCATCGTGGATGAAGCGGTCAGCGAATATGTGCAGATGATCTTTTCCATGTACAAGGACGGCTTCTCCATCGGACGTATTGCAAAGCGTCTGAACCAGATGGGCGTCCTGTCCCCAATGGAATACAAGCATTCCGCCGGTGTGAAGTTTGATACCGTCTTCAAGACCAGCGATACCGCAAAATGGACATATAAAGCCGTCCAGCGTATTCTCACCAACGAGGTTTATATCGGCGTTCTGGCTCAGGGCAAGCGAGGCACTCCCAACTACAAAGTCCGCGTCGTGAAAAGCAAGGATGAATCCGAGTGGGTCAAGGTTGAAAATGCGCATGAAGCTCTTGTGTCCTACGAGGACTTCATGGCAGTCAAGGTCATGATGCAGCGGGATATGCGCTGCTCACCCGATCAGGACGAAGCGCATCTGTTTTCCGGCTTTCTGTTCTGCGGAGACTGTCAGCAGCCAATGATCCGCAAGACCGTCCCGTCGAAGACGAAAAAGTATATCTACTACGTCTGCTCCACCAATAAGCACAGCCGGACGTGCAGCCCGCACAGCATCGCCGCAAAAGAGGTTGAAGAGAAGGTCTTCCGTGCCATTCATGACCAGATCGAGCTTGTCATCAATCTGGAACACGCGCTTGCGATGATAGAACGGCTTCCGTCTCAGAGCCGTAAGGCTTTCAATTACGAAGCTCAGATCGCCAAAATCGAGGAAGAGATTGAACGGTACCAAAAGCTCAAGCTGGGGCTTTACGAGAACTTCATCGGCGGCGTCATTGATAAATCGGAATACTTCGAGTTCCGCAACAGCTACACCAAAATCATTGAGGGCAAGCAGGACGCGCTTCTGCGGGTTAAAAAAGAAATGAAGCAGACGGTGACAACCGGTACGACTGAACGAAACTGGGTAACGCTTTTCAAGCAGTATGAAAACGTCGAAGAGCTGAACCGCCGTGTGCTGATGTCGTTGGTTGACCGCATCCTGATTCACGAAAACCATGCAATCGAAATCGTCTTCAAATATAGGGACGAATACCAGCAGACGCTTGAATACATTCTCGGCTATGCCGACGAACTGGATATTGCCGTATAAAGGAGGGATGAGCAAATGGCAAGAAAAAGCAGAAAACAAATTGCAGTCGAAGAGCCGGTTATCGAACCTGTTTCTTCCGAGGTCTTCTCAACAGCCATCTATGCCCGTCTTTCCGTTGAAAACAGCGGCAAGTCCGAAAAGGTGGATGTCATCGCAAATCAGATTGAGATTTGCAAGTCCTACATTGCAGAGCGTCCCTACCTGAATCTGATAGATACCTATGTGGACAACGGACGAACAGGAACGGTTTTTGATAGACCGGAGTTCAACCGGCTGATGAACGACATCCGCACCGGCAGGATCAAGTGCCTTGTAGTTCGTGATCTCAGCCGGTTCGGGCGTGACTACATCGAGGCTGGAACCTATCTGGAACGGGTCTTTCCGCAGATCGGGCTTCGGTTTATCGCTATCAAAGAGAACTACGACAACTTTGATACGGACGGCTCCGGCGAAAGCCTCATCATCCCTCTGCAAAACATGATCAACACCCTTTACTCGAAGGACATCTCCCGCAAGGTTTCTACTGCGCTCAAAGCACAGATGGAAAGTGGAGAGTTCAAGAAGCGCAATCTCCCGTATGGTTATCGCTGGGATGAAGAACACAGCAATATGGTTTTCGATGAAGAAACCGCACCGATTGTCCGGAAGATTTTCCAATGGAAAATTGAAGGATTGTCCCTTCCTGCGATTGCAGACCGGCTTGATGCAATGAACGCGCCCAATCCGGAGTTTCAGAAGTATCAGGTCGGCGTCCGCACAGGCAATGCTACGGCAAAGAAGATTTGGAACAAGTCTTCACTCACTACCATTCTGGATAATCCCCATTACGTCGGAGATACCGTTCTCGGACGGACGCTGAACGCCATCTACAAGGGCGTCAAGAATCAGCATATCGACCGCGAGGAATGGATTGTTTTTCCCAATACTCACGAGGCGATTATTTCCCGTGAGGACTTCCAAAAGGTACAAGAGCTGCGCGACGCTGCTGCAAGGACAAGGATTGAGAAGATGGAGCGCACGGAGAAAATCCGTGCTACACTGATCAATCTCTTTGAAGACAAAATCGTCTGCGCAGACTGCGGCAGGAAGCTCTATTTCCATCGCAAGCGCGTTGACAAGCGCAAGGACGGCGCATGGTACGCCTTCTATGAGTGCAGTTCATCCGTCAAGCGCGGCAATCTCTGTACGCCACACTATACGCGGCAGGACAAACTCGAAGCCGATGTGCTTGCGGCGATCCAGCTTCAAGTCAAGGCGGCTCTCAATTACGACAAGCTGCTTGCCAAGCTGAGAAACAGCGAAGGCGAACGCAGCATCCGCGATCAGCAGAATGCGCTCATCACAAGCCTGAATCTGAAACTCAGCGGCATCTCCAAGAAGCGTACTCGGCTCTATGAGGACTTCACGGAAGGCATTCTCGATGAAGAGGAATACGCCTTTGCCAAGAAAGCCTACGATGAGCAGTATGTCGATCTTTCACGGCGGTTGGATGAAGCGGTTCAGCGGAAGGTAAAGTTTGCCGAGGCAATGTCCGAGGACAACAAGTGGCTCACGCTGATGAAATCCGTCAGCGGTGCAACGATGCTCTCTCATGAGTTGGTTGACGAGTCCGTAGAGCTTGTGAAAGTCCATGAGGACGGCTCAATCGAGCTGGTCATGAAATACGGCGATATTTACGCTCTGACCGTTCAGAGCATCAAGGAAGTACAGGAGGCGATGTAAATGAGCAAGGAATACAACATCGGCATCTACATCCGCCTCTCAATGGCTGATGAAGATACCGGCTATGGCAGCAAGGCGGAAAGTGACAGCATCGGCAACCAACGTATGCTCATCAATCGCTTTCTTGACAATCATCCGGAGCTGTCTCACTGTCAGCGGTCTGAGTTTGCGGATGACGGTTATACCGGCACGAACTTTCACCGTCCTCAGTTCACGCAGATGATGGAGAAGGTCAAGCGCGGCGAGATTAACCTGATCTGCGTCAAAGACTTTTCCCGCTTTTCTCGTGACTACATTGAAACGGGAAACTATCTGGAATGCACTTTTCCATTCATGGGCGTCCGCTTTATTTCCATCAACGACGGCTATGACAGTGACGATTACAAAGGCACAACGGGCGGTCTGGAAGTGGTTATGCGCAGCATCATCTACGCCGCATACAGCAAAGACCTTTCCGTAAAGACCACATCGGCAAAAATCCAGATGATGAAGCAGGGCAAGTATGTCGGTGGCTACGCCCCATACGGCTACGTCCTGCATCCCACCATTCGGAACAAACTTGCCGTAGACCCGGAGGCGGCTGATGTGATCCGTCGTATTTTCCGCGAGGCGCTGGAAGGCAGCAACACCTCTCAGATCGCCCGCAGCCTGAATGATGACGGCATCCCGACGCCGGGGCAATACTTCAAGAGCAAGCATCCCGACAAGAAGAAGTTCAGTAACATGAGCGAGAAAATCAGTTGGGAAACCGTGATGGTCTATAACATCCTCAAAAACCTTGTTTACACCGGAACACTGGTCAGCCGCAAAATGAAGTCCTGCGGTGTCGGCTCAAAAAAGCGTGTTGTCAATGAGCCGATTATCGTAGAAGGTACGCATGAAGCGATTATCAGCAAGGAAGACTTTGAGCTTGCTCAGAAGGTCATTCGAGGCGGAGGACGGAATCCCACGCGCAAGCAGCATGACTATCCGCTCAAGGGACTCGTCCGCTGCGGTAACTGTAAACGTGCTATGACACGCCGAAAGAACAAGGCTGGCATTCGATACTTCCAGTGCATTCACTCGGTCAACAACGGAAACACAGACTGTCCGGTTGGCAGGAGCTTTCCGGAAATGGATATTGAGAAGGTTGTCTTCCATGCCCTTACTCAGTTTCTTGCTTTGGCACAGAAGGAAGCAATACAGAACCGCGAAGTCGGTGATCTGCGGAAATCTGCCATCAAGGAATGTGCTGATAAAATCCGCACTCTGCAAAAGCAGAACGAGCAGCACAAGGCGTCCAAGCTGAGGCTCTACGAGAAGTATGCAGCCGGAAGCATCACGAAGGAGGCGTACATTCAGCAGAAGGCGGCAGCGGATGTGAAGATTGCTGAAAACGATGGAGTAATCCAGCGCAGTCACGAGCGGATGAAGGAGCTTGACTCCGAGACCGCCTGTTCAGATGAAAAGCTGGATGCGGTCTGCGAACAGTACGCCGACTGCAAAGCTCTGACCTATGAGCTGACCCACGCATTCATTTCTGCGGTCAACATTTACGATCTTGACAACATAGAAATCGTCTGGAAGTTCAAGGACTTCCTCACTACATAAGAAGGAGAAGCCAAATGAAAGTATTTCTTTATATCCGCGTTGCCTGTGCGGATCAGCTTGCGGCAGCAGACCAGCGGGAAGAGCTGGAACGCTATGCGAAGGACAAAGGCTATGAGGTGGCTGCTGCTGTGGCGGCAGACGGCATCTCCGGCGTCCATACGGAAGGTATCATGAACTTCCTGCTGAACGAAGCCAAGCGTCAGGACATCGGTACGATCCTCACCCGCGACACCTCGCGAATCAGCCGGGACACTTCCTCTTTCATGAGGTTTGAGCGAAAGTTCCGGGAGAACGGCATCCGGTTCGAGTATCTGTCCAAGCCTGACAACGAGCTTCCGGTCACTCCGATGATGGAGGCGTTTGAGACGGCGTATAAGAAACGTCGCACAAAGAACGGCAAAAGAGCATAGAGAAAACGCAAGCCGTTCACGGGTGGTTGTCCACCTATGAACGGCTTGTAAATTCTCAAAATTTTTTTAGTCCCTACTTGACACAAGAAGATATGTCCAGAATGGGGCGCGATTATCTAAAGGTCGGCTACTACACCGAAAGTTTTTTTGCCGAGCGGGATATTCGCTACATCGCAATCAATGATGGAGTGGACAGCGACAAGGGCGACAACGATTTCACCCCTTTTCTCAATTTATTTAATAATTTTTACGCCCGCGACACCTCAAAGAAAATCCGCGCCGTTATGAAAGCGAAAGGCAACGCCGGGGAACATCTTTGCAGCAACCCGCCCTATGGCTATGTGAAAGACCCAAGCGACAAGAAAAAGTGGATTGTGGACGAGGAAGCCGCCGAAATCGCCAAACGGATTTTCGACTTATGTGTTGCGGGAAAAGGGCCGATGCAGATTGCGAAGCTGCTGACAGCAGACAAGGTTTTGACGGTCAAGGCGTATTATGCAAAGCGTGACGGAAAGCCTATGCCGGAAAATCCTTATCGCTGGTCTGTGGAAACCATACGGGGGATTTTGGAACGCCCTGAATATACGGGGTGTACGGTGAACTTCAAGACCTACTCCAAGTCCCACAAACTGAAAAAGCGTCTGCAAAACGCGCCAGAAAACTATCGGATTTTTCCCGACACGCAACCCGCAATCATCAATGAAAAAGTGTGGGGGCGCGTACAGGAACTGCGGGCAAACAAACGCCGCCCCGCAAAGACGGGAAAACAGGGATTATTCTCTGGATTGCTCTACTGTGCCGGTTGTGGGGAAAAGCTGTATTTCTGTACGGCAAGCAGCTTTTCGCCCAAGCAAGGCCACTATGTATGCTCCAACTATAAGAGCAACACGGGTACTTGTTCGGCGCACTTTATCCGCGAGGAAACGCTGAAACAGTTTGTACTGTGCCGGATATTCGATGTGACTAATCTGTTCTTTGACGACATCACAACCTTTTTGGAAGTGATACGGCAACAGCGTTTTGACGAAAGGGAAAAGGAAATGAAGCGGCGCAAAAAGGATTTGGAACGGGCAGAAAAATGGATTGCGGAATTGGACAGGATTTTCAAACGCATTTACGAGGACGATATAGCGGGTGCGATTTCCCACGAAAGGTTTTTGAAGCTGTCTGCGGAGTATGAAGCAGAGCAGAAAGAGTTGACTGCATTTGTCAAGACAGAACAAGCCGCCGTTTACTCCTACGAGCAGGACAAGGCAGACTTTAACAGCTTCGCCGCCGTTATCCGAAAGTATGTAGGAATACGGGAACTAACGCCCACTATTGTCAATGAGTTTGTAAAGAAAATCATCGTCCATGCGCCGGATAAATCAAGCGGACACCGCAGACAGAAGATACAGCTTGTATGGAACTTTATCGGAGAACTGGAACAGGACGAGAATAAGCAGACCATTGAACGGCAGAGAAAAAGCAAGACAGCATAGTGATAAACTATGCTGTCCTTCAAATATCAAATTACTTCCTTGTGGGTGTACGCCTTTGCAAAGCGCCGCTGACAGGCCGCCCTGCCCGCGTGCCCGGCATTTATCGTGAGAAAAGCCCCCGCGTGCAGAGGCGCTGTTCCGGCGCACCGCCGCGGGGGCCTTTTGCATTTTCTGCCGGGCGCGGGAGGGCGCTGTTACCGCGGGCTGAAAACAGGCCCTTTTCTTTGCCGTGCCTTTATGTTACAATAAGTGCCGTTGTCAAAAAACATCGAAATATTCTTGCACCGGGGCACAGGGGGGGCGCGCCCGCCTTCAGCGCCATTGTCTGTGCGGCCCCAGGCGGAAAAAGCCGCCAAGCCCCGCAGGGAGGCCGGCGCGCCTTGCCGGCAATGCCCCCGCGCCGGTGCCTGTGAAGGAGCGAACATGGAGCAGAGAAAAGAAAACGTCATGGGCACAAAGCCCATCCGCACGCTTTTGCCGGGCATGGCCTTTCCCATCATGCTTAGCATGCTGGTGCAGGCCCTGTACAATGTGGTGGACAGCATCTTCGTCGCCATGCTCAGCGAAAATGCGCTGGCCAGCGTGAACCTTGTGTTCCCGGTGCAGAACCTGATGATTGCCGTGGCCGTGGGCACCGCCACGGGCATCAACGCCATTTTATCGCGCAGGCTCGGCGAAAAGAACTATGCCGCCGCTGAAAAGGTGGCGGCAAACGGCGTGCTTATCACGCTGGTTACATGGCTCGCCTTTGCCGCCTTCGGCGCGGTGGGCAGCGCCTGGTTTCTGGATATGTTCACAAAGGTGCCGGAGATAGCCGCAGGCGGCACGGTGTATATGCGCATTGTGACGGTGCTGGGCCTGGGCAGCTTTATGCAAATCACCTTCGAGCGCATTCTGCAGTCCACCGGTAAAACGGTGTATCAGATGATCAGCCAGATGACGGGCGCCGTTGTGAATATCATCCTCGACCCCATCATGATTTTCGGCCTTCTGGGCCTTCCGGCCATGGGCGTGGCGGGAGCTGCCATAGCTACGGTAGCCGGGCAGATGCTGGCCTGCGGCCTGGCGGTGCTTCTCTTTATTAAGAAGGAAAAGCAGATTCACATCAGCTTTAAGGGATTTCAGTTTGATAAGGCTGTGGCTGTGAAAATTTATTCCATCGGAATTCCATCCTGTATTATGCTGTCCCTGCCGTCTCTGCTGGTGGGCATTCTGAATGCTCTTTTAACCAGCTTTTCTTCTCTGGCTGTGGCTGTCTTCGGGCTGTACTACAAATTTCAGAGCTTTGTCTACATGCCGGAGAACGGGATTATCCAGGGAATGCGTCCGATTATGAGCTACAACTACGGAGCCGGATATCTGAAAAGAATGAAGGAAACGGTAACCTGCAGCATGATCTCCTGCGGCGCGATTTTAGCGGCGGGAACGGTTCTGTTCCTGGCGGTTCCAGGCCCGATTATGGGGATGTTCGGAGCGGAAGGGGAAATGCTTGAAATGGGAATTTCCTGCCTGCGCCTGATCAGCCTGGGCTTTATTTTCTCGGCGGCAGGAACGGTGTTCTGCGGCTGCTTCGAGGCTCTGGGACAGGGGCTTTAATCCCTGATTGTCTCTCTGATCCGACAGCTGGTGGTGATTCCTCCCCTGGCTTTAGCGCTTTCAAAGAGCATAGGACTGCCGGGAGTGTGGCTGTCCTTTCCGGTGGCTGAGATTCTGGCGGCTGGAATTGGCTGGATTCTTTACAAAAAACAGATGAGACAGGTAAAAAAAGAGATTGGCGCAGAAGGGTAGTTACCTCTGCGCCAATTGGCGTATAGGGCTCCTAGTGACCAGGAATGGTCAGAAGCTCAGGAGCCTTCTGCTGGAGATAAGTTTCCAGTGTACTCTTGTCAATGAGAGATGGAACAAC
>OHSP01000698.1_pt1 | contig 16065 bp, 19 predicted proteins | sample 1578711 | NCBI WGS metagenome assembly OHSP01 (sample SAMEA3879584, study PRJEB24766) | human gut metagenome | biome: human-associated habitat; feature: feces | place: USA | collected 1985/1987
TCAAGCAAGGCCAGTTCTCTCTTTTGGTTGGGAATGAATATCATTTGGTTATACACCACCGCTTCGGTGTTGGGAATGCCGGACACAACCGACACCAGATCCATCGGCATACTGCTGTTATTGACCTCCACGTTGGTATAGGGACGGATGACAGACGGCAGGCTCACGTTATCCACATCCACAAGGCTATACACCTTGCACCGTTTGTCTCCCATGGAGATACATTCGTCATCCACCTTGAAGTTAGTCATCGAGACTACCTTGTCACGGAAGTTCATGGCGAAATAACGGTCAACATATTCATTGACTTCCTGCCTGTTCAGGAATCTCACCTGTACGCCGGCATCACGCAGCTGGTCGTGAACCTTGCGTATTTTTACAAGGAAGTCTCGCCACTTCTTGCCGTCAAAAGAAAACAGACGGCTTTTCTTGACTTCCTGAGTGATAGTCAGGTAACATTCGTTGTCGGTATAAGGTCTGCCGTTGAAGTAACGGAAATAGGATGTGGAGAGAAATTCACGGTTCTCGTCGCTCTCTTCCGAGAACTTTTTTCGGATAAAAATATCCTGCTTGTGTATGGCATAGCCTTCTCCCAAAGTTTGGGCAATGGCGGTGAAAAGTTGCATGAACTCATAGTAAGAGTCGATATTGGCGCAATATTTCTGTACCGGGTTCTCCAGTTTCAGCACGGCGGAATATTCTCCGGTCTTGGTATATATCACACCAATCCTGTCTGCTTCTTCCACGGAGAAATAGATGTCCTGAAAGATGCGTTTCCGCTTGCCGCCAGTTCCAAAGGCATAGACCGACACGGCCATGCCCACGCAAAGGGCAATGAAGACTATGAAAACATATATAATCATTCGGCTGTTTACAATTAAGGGCAGGCTGACCTATTGAAAGGCCAAGCCCACCCACGTTCAACATTCAATATATCCATTCATGGTCAAATGGTTTTCTGTTACATTTTCTTTGAGTAGGCATAGATGAACACCCCACGTTCCTGCCGTTTGCTGTGCAGTCCCTTGCGCTGCTTGAACAGAATCAGTCCCACACCGCTTGTCACGGTGACGGACAGGACAATCAGGGCAAGGACGAATCCTGCCACACAGTATGCTATGATGAAGCCGACAATGGCGATGCCTATCGTGGCTGCCGCCCAATAGATATAGCGACCCTGAATACCCATAAATTCAAGGGGACGTTGCAGCCCCTTGAACAATGGATAATCCGGATAGTGTTCCTCTTTCCCGTTCATGATACCTGCGGTTTAGGAGAGTCCGAAAAATAGAGGAAGTGCCTGGGCTGCCGCGATAAGGAAGATACAGGCTCCGACCACCATCATGATCTTCTTCTTGAAATCTTACTGATTGTTCGTAACACGCTGATAATCAATACTAATTGAAATAGCAAAATGACGAAAGAAACAAATTAGGAACAACAAAAACAAGAAACCCCAAAATGAAAGCAAGAGAAAACATAAATTAACACTGAAAACAACGATAAATTTCCGATTTTGTCTTTTGATGGTTCAGGTCAATGAAATGATATTTATGTTATCTCTGTGTGTTTGTAGTAATTCAAAAAGCTCCAAAACAACCTTTTTCGCTCGTATTTTATGATTATCAATGAAAGGAATAATATTGCGAAAAACCCAATTATTTGCTTGTTTTGCAAAGATTTTGAGGGTTTTGTGCCTTTCTCTGAAATTATGTTCGTACTTTTGCAAGCGTATTCACCTATTTTATAATAATGTATGGCAAAGAAAGATGTAAACAGATTGAAGATAATGTTGGCAGTAACCAAGCGCTCAAACAAGTGGTTGGCAGAAATGTTGGGTAAAGACCAAGCAACCATTTCTAAATGGTGCACCAATACTTGCCAACCAGACTTGGAAACCTTAATACGGATTTCTGATTTGCTGAAAGTGGATGTAAACGATTTGTTGAACAAAGAATGTATCAAAGAATGATGGACGATATATTGAAACAGATAAAGGCTGGCGAGGTGTCGGGGGTGCAGTTCAAGGAACGCATTCTCGACAAATATGATATTGCCTGTGAGTTAGTGGCGTTCAGTAATTCTCATGGTGGCAAGTTGGTAGTTGGTATAAAGGATAAGACCGGAGAAACCAATGCCTTGTCGTATTCAGAGGTACAAGAAACAAGCAACTTGTTGAGTGACATTGCTTCAGAAAACGTAGTGCCATCCATTCTGATAAAGATAGATACTGTTGAGGTCGAGGATGGCAACTTGGTTATTGCCACTGTGAAGGAAGGACTCAACAAGCCTTATCATGACAACAAGGGAATCGTATGGGTGAAGAATGGTGCCGACAAGCGTAAAGTGTTCGATAATGCTGAACTTGCAGAAATGATGACCGACTGCGGTAGTTTTGCTCCAGACGAGGCTGGTGTTAGGGATGCAACTGTCAATGACCTTGATGCAACGACCATCAAGCAGTTTCTTGGCAACCGTTTTGAAAGAGTTTTGGAGAAGAAAGGCTTGACAGGTGACGCTTTTAATGAAGCATCACTTGATATGATTTGCTCTGCCATAGCTAAGGGACATGACTGTGAGAAGATACTTCGCAATCTGCGATTTATCCGTCCTGATGGTTCACTGACCGTTGCTGCCATGCTTCTGTTTGGCAAATACACCCAACGTTGGTTGCCAATGATGACAGCCAAGTGCATCTGTTTTGCTGGCAACAGTGTCGGCAGCAAGGTCTTCCGTGACAAGGTGAATGATGCAGATATGGAGGGAAATCTGCTTCATCAATATGACACTATCATGGATTTCTTCACTCGTAATCTACATAATGTGCAAGTAGGAGATGAATTCAACAGCATGGGAAAATTGGAAATACCTTATACCAGTTTGGTTGAGTTCACTGTAAACAGCCTTGTACATCGCTCGTTGAACATGAAAGCCCCTGTTCGTATTTTCATTTTCGATAATCGTGTGGAGATTCACAGTCCGGGTGCATTGCCTAACGGACTCACTATTGATGACATCAAGGCTGGAACCTCCATGCCTCGCAATATGTTCCTTTTTAACAATGCTATATACTTGCTGCCATACACTGGTGTAGGTAGCGGCATCACTCGTGCACTGGATGAAGATATCAATGTCACGTTTATGAATAATGACAAGGCACAGGAATTTGTCATCACGGTTTGGAGAGGAGAAAGTAACCAAGTCGAAGACTTAGATACCGGACTTAGACACTCAGACACCGACTTAGACACTAAAAGAGTAACTTTGACGAACAAGGAAAAGGATATTGTAAACTTCTGTTCCGTACCTCGTACAACCAAAGAGATACTTGACAGAATTGGTGTCAGTATGCATTCCAAGAATCGTGAACGTTACATTACATCCCTTGTTGCTGCAGGATATTTGCAGATGACTAATCCAGATAATCCTACAGCAAGTAATCAAAAATACAAGAAAGTAAACAAAAGATAAGAAGCGTATGGATTCATTATTTCTATTTCAGTTTGCATGCTTCATATTCATGCTCGTCAATGCCTTCTTCGTGGCACTCTCTTATCTGCATGTACGATGGGAGGACAAGCGGTATGAGCGTTCACGATGGATGATTGTTGTCGCCTTTTTAGGACTGGCGATACAATATGTCATACAGATGGGGTTCGGCTTCCGTGCTGCTGACGACAGTCTTGGGGCTGTCGTTAACATTCTCGTCTATACACCCTGTTTTTCGCTTATATCCATGGGAATCTACAACATAGAGGCCACACGTTCTAACCTCAAAAAGATGATACTGATGTGTAGTGGCATTTATGCTGCCATCATTGTGGTCTTTTGCGTGGGTATCAGTCTTCATCATAGCCTGTATATCAGAGAGGGGCTTTATCTGATGCTGACTCTGTTTTGCGTAAGTGTTTTCTATTGCATATACATGATTATTCAGGAGATGATCAGGCGTAAGAATATGTTGGAGACAATGGCGGCAACGGATTTGTTGCCTTACGTAAGATATTCGCGTGCAAGTGTAGTCATTCTATGGCTCGCAGTTCTTGCTATGCCAGTTGCCATCTTTTCTACTACCTTGTTATATATAGTAGGTCCTGCCGTATTGCTTGCCTTGTTGTTCTTCAATCTTACGTTTATTGCTCTCGGCAGCAGTTATATTCCAACAGAAGAGCTATTGGATAAAGAAGAGGAAAATCAAGGAAGCGGAGAGAAAAAACCTTTACAGAAATTATCTGAGGAGCGCAGAAACTTTATCCAAAACAGTCTTGACCAATGGTGTATGGATTTGGGCTATAAATTGTAATGTAAACATGTTGACGCTTTCTCGTACACTTTGTATATCAAAGAACGAATTGAGTCTGTTTTTCGATCAATGCTTGCACTCTAACTTCCGAATATGGCTCAGCGAGATACGTCTCAACGCTGCAAAAAAGATGATGTTGGAATATCCAGATTATAGCAACGACATCATTTCAGCCGAGTGTGGATTCTCTTGTCGAACTCATCTTTACCGAATCTTCAAGACAAAAGAAGGCTGTTCTCCTACAGAATGGAGAGACTTCCAATCTACAGATGTAGCACAAAATGATTCAAATTCAGCATAATCATTTTTTCGTAAAACACCAAAGAAAAAGCAAAAATTTTATCGAAAAACAGCCAAAAAGGTGTCGCATTCCTACGAATGCGACACCTTTTTGGTATGAATGCGACACTTGTACAGTGAAAAACTTCACCTTCTTTCGGAAAAATTCACTATATTTGCAACATGAAGGAAATAATAGAAACTATGCCAAGGATAGAATTAGCCCTGATCATCATCGGGGTGTTTGTACTCATATTAGGTATTATCTTGGGATATGCCATGATACATGAGTACAGGATGTATCTTGAGAATCATTGGAAGGCTCGCTATAGCTTTCGTGACTTCATCAAGAGAGAACGCTTTTATATCTTTTTGCTGTTGGCATCCATATTTATCTTGCTGACAAACCTCTTGTATTTCCTGGAGTAAGTTTCGGATAGAATGGATGAATTAGCTTTATGGTGGATACTTGTCCTGTAATTGGAGATAGATTTTTATTTTTACGATAAAAAATGAATGAATGGTATGATAAATTATTTGACAACAAAAAATCGGTTGCTGGTTGCAATACTTGCATTTATTCTTCCATTTTCTTTTGCGAGAGCAGAAGCAAAAAAAGATGGAAAGACTATTTCGCAAGGCTGGTACGTCGGTATTGAGGGTGGAATGCCTTTCGGTTTCTCTACTTTCTCAAGTTTCGGACATGACAAGACGCACCTCGGTTGGGCTGCTGGCTTATATGGGGGCTATCGTTTCAACTCCATCTTCTCGGCAGAGTTATCTGCCAAGTATGGAGAGATGAACTTGTCTGCACAAGACTGTTGCGTAGAACGTAACTATTGGTTGGGTAGCAACGGTATACTTTACAACGCAGGTGTCTTAGGCATGGACAGTTGGGAATATGCCAATCTGAAAAGCCATGTCAAGATGGGGCAATATGGAGCAAGAGTAAATATCAACCTTCTTGGGTTGTTCCATCAAACAGCTAACAGACGATGGGATTTGGCTGTTTCACCTCATATATATATGGTGACAACCAAGGCAGACGTTCAGACTTTAGCTGATGATGCCAAGGTTATGAAAGGCTCTACCAACTGCCACTTTGGTTATGGAGCAGACTTGCAGGTGGGTTACCAACTGACTTCATGCTTGAATTTGGGCATCTATTCCGGTTTGACTCGTCTTACTGGCGAACGTATGGACGGAATGCCAGAACATCTGCATAAGAACAACTTTGTTTGGGAAAGTGGAGTAAGATTGGGGATTAACCTCTCTAAAAAGAAGAACAAGGTAGCAGAAACTCCATCAGTTCCACAACAGGAGGTTCCACAACAGGAGGTTCTACAACAGAAACCAACTTCTTCGGAGGAGGTCAATCTGAAAGAAACTGTGGATAAGGCAGAAACAAAAGTTATTGAACAAGACATAAAAGAATCTGCAAAGGTGACTTTCCCTGTCATATATTTCACCTTCAATAGTATCGGCATCCAACAAAATGAAGAGACTAAATTGAATGATATTCTCAAAACATTGAAAGAGAATCCGAACATGAAGGTGACGGTAACAGGTTGGTGTGACACAAAAGGCAGCGTGGCTGTCAATAAACGTATATCTCGCCAGCGTGCTGAAGCCGTAAAAACTTGGCTTGTGAAGAATGGCATAGAGGCAAGTCGCATTACTGCAATAGGAAATGGTAGCGATGACACCCAAGATGCGGATAAGGCTCGCCGAGTAGAGACTAAAGACAATCATAAGTAACCCATAAAACAAGATAGAAAATGAAAGCAAAAAGAAGATTTAATATTTGGTTATGGGTGCTATTATGCGTCCCATGCCTCTTGGCAAGTTGCGACCATGATGTTCATGATGGTGAGGATGATGGCGGCTTGTCTGTTTCGCTCACTTGGGCAGATGAAGCAGACCAAGGTACGGAAGTGAAGGATGTGAAGCTCTGGATATTCAATGCCGATGACGGTTCCTTAGTTGAGGAAAAACATTATGGCAGTGCGCAGGAGGTGGCAAGCCAACGCTTCGCTCTTCCTGAAGGGCATTATCAGATATTGGCTATTACCAATCTCATAGAGCCATTCTTCACCACTGATCAGACCCGGTCTTTGACCAACTGGAACAATATTCTGATAGGTTTGACCAATCCCAAGGATATAAGGAACAATGCCTATTTCGGAGTGACCGATGTGAAGATAGACAACAAGGAAGGCAACTATGTAGTACAGAATCCTGTCAAGAGCGTGCTTTCGGAGCTGACCATCATCATTGAGAATGTGCCGAAAGGCACTGAGATGAGTGGCAAGGCATTAGATGCAGCCTGGTGTCTGTTCCCCACACAGAAGAATGGTGATGGCGACTATGGATTGCCGAGCATAAAGCCAACGGAAGTGGAAATGCCAACAATCTTGGCTACTGAGTCAACTTTGCAATCCGAAATCATCCGGCTGATGCCGACCATACAGGGAAGCCCCGCCTCTCATGTTTATCTCCGCCTCTTGCTGCCTAACGGGACCTTGCAAGAGTATGACATCACCGCTCCTGCGATGAAGGTTGGAGGAAAGTATGAGTTGCGACTCAACTACAACCAAATGCAGCCAAAGATGAATCTGGAAGCTACCATCAACGGTTGGACGAACCTCAACAATGAAGTAGAAATAAAATAATAATAACTTTTAAATTGTTTATAAGATGAAAAAGATGACTAAGTTCTTCGCCCTTGCACTCTTGGCAGGTGCAATGGTTTCATGCAGTACAGAAGACACCGCACCTTCTACCCAGAACGATAAGGTAGCCGTGCAGTTTACTGGTGGTATCAGCGTAAATACCCGTGCTGCTGGTGTAGCTTGGGCTGATGGTGACAGGATCGGTATCTTCATGACAGAAGCAGGCAAGACACTCTCTGCGGATGTAATCAAAGAGGGAGTTGACAATGTTTGTTATCAGACAGATGGCAGTAAATCATTCTCGCCTATCAGTGGTGGAAAGACCGTCTACTTTCCTATTGACGGAGATGTAGATTTCTATTCTTACTATCCACAGACTACTGTCAATGATTACAAGGTGGCTCTCAATGTCGCAGACCAAAAGAGTCAGGAAGCTATCGACTTCATGTATGCTAAAACTACTGGCTGCAACAAAGCTACGCCACAGGTAGTACTGGAGTTTAAGCATCAGTTGAGCAACTTGATTCTGAATGTTCAGGCTGGCAACGGATTGACGCAAGATGAACTCAAGGATATGACGGTCACCATAAAAGACCAGAACACAACGGCTACCTACAATCTTGTGGATGGTACCATCTCCGATGAAGGAAATCCTGCCAACATTATGATGAAAGCGACTGAAGAAAGCAACAAATCCAAGCAATACGAAGCCATTCTGCTTCCTACGACAACGAAGACCAGACAACTTGTGTTTGACTTGAACAACGGTTATGACGCTCCATTCGTTTGGACAATGGAGACAGACCTCAAGAGCGGTACCTTGTACAATTACACCACAGTGAAGCTAACCAGAACTGGCGTGGATATTACTGGTACTATCGAAGCTTGGAATGAGGTTAAAAACAATAATGAGAATATAGCACAATAACAACTATTAAAATACAACATTTATGAAGAAATTTAGATTCTTATACATCGCTGCCGCAGCATTGCTGTTTGCAGCTTGCGCTAACGAAGAAGACGGTATCGGCAACAATGGTCCTGTTGCTGCTACCGTACAGGCGGACATTGTTAAAAACGTCACACGCGCCACCGTTGACGATACATGGTCTAATAACGATGCCATAGGCGTAAATGTCACGTCAATAGGCTATACAATAGGAAACAATGTGAAATATACAACTACAGGTGATGGAAATTTCACCTCTGACAATCCAATATATTTTGCAGACGCAACTGAAACCGTGAATTTCAATGCCTATTATCCATATCAAGAAAATGTTGATGGTAACGGCATTGTTAATAATTGGAATATGGCAGAGGTAAAGGAAGGTGAACCATGCCCAGCAGATTTTCTCTTTGCAACTGGTGCAACCGCCACCAAGTCTTCCCCACAGGTGCAATTTACTGGAGATAACCAATTCAAGCATTGCATGAGTATGATACGGTTGACTTTCAAGGCTGGCAAAGGCATTAATGCAAATAATGCGATCCTTAAAAATCAATTAAAATTAAAGGGTATCTATAAGACAGGTTCTATTAATACAGTAAAAGGTGAAGTTACCATTTCTGGAGATAGAGGAATTTATGAATCCGATGTGGATGATAAAAGTTTGAAAGACGGTGTCACCTGTGAGTTCATTGTATTCCCTCAGTCTTTGGACAACAACAAGATGGATATAGAATTGGACGTAGCTGACAATGGCACAATCAATACTTACACTACTTCATTGGGTTCATCAACAAACAACGAGTTTAAAGGCGGCTATAAGTACACATATACAATAAGTATCAACAACACAGGTGTTGTTATAGACAATGCTGGCATTACAAAATGGCAGACAATTGAAGGAGGTAGTCTGGACGCAGAACAGCAATAACAATGATAAAGAAAATACTGACATATTGCGCAGAGCAGCTCAATAGCTATCTTGGTCGATACTACCATCGACCACAAGGGCTTGCAGAAGTTGGACATATAGGTCAAAGAACAGGAGAAACTCCTAATAAGGTAATCGTTTCATTGGTGAATGTGGAACGAGAAACTGCAGGAGGTATCTCAAACAATGTTCAGACTTATGGTGGCAGCTTCACATCCTCTTCTGCCCCATTCTTGCTGAATCTGAAAGTAATGTTTGCGGCTGTTTTTGAGGAAAAGCAATATGCGGAATCATTGTCAGTATTTTCCAAGGCATTGGCGTTCATACAGTCCCAGCAGAAGTTTATGGTTGACAATGTGAAATATACTCTAACTTTGGAAACAGTATCCACATTTGACTTCCATAACATTTGGACAACAATGGGAGGGCAATATTATCCTTCTGTTGTGTGTAAACTCACTGGAGTTGTAATTGATTCCAATGAAATTAAATCAAGCGGTTCAACTGCTCAGAACACAGAAGTACAAACATAAAATTGACAGCATGAGTACATATCGTTCATTATATAGCTTTCGTATAGAGCATGAATACTTTGAGGATAGTAACGTTAATGCCTTGATGTGTTCTGTCCTACCTTCAGCACAAAAGCTGATGGCGCAACGAGGTTTGCTGTTTCGACAGACTGACGAAAACGAATGGACGATATTGTATGATACGGAAAATGCAGGTTTAGATACCGAATCTGACATCATTGAGTTTGGAGTCTTGATGTCTGAACCTGCATTTGTTTTTTACACCGAATGGCAAAACTTCAATCCAATGGTTGCCTATCAGATAGACTTACCGATTGGAAAGTCCGAAGTTAATGCTACAGACGTGATAACTGAAATAGGAGTGAAAAGGAGTTTTGGAATACCATTTTGCACTATAATGATTCATTTGACAGAAGAGTTGTGGCAAGCAGCAAAGAAGGATGTTCCACTGAAGAACACTCTAATATTCAAAACTCCTGAGCGTTTTTGGGAATATGTCTTCATTTGTCAAAATACGAATAGAGAAATATCCTCAGAATGCTTGAAATTGGAAACAGACAAGGAAATACTAACGTTACAAAGGTAGGCATGGGAGTTCCTGCCAACAACATAACAGACGAAGCAGATGTGATTGCTCCTACCGCCGCAGGATTTTTACCGGGAATGGAAGGGCTTCACATTGCGGTGGTCAAGAAACTTGATGGTGACATATCCAAGGAATGCCGCATACAGGTAGAGTTGCCATGGATGGATGGCGAAAAGAAATTGCTGTGGGCTCGCCTTTCGTCAGTATATGCCACCAATCAGTCGGGAATCTTCTTTCTTCCCGAAATAGGCGACGAGGTGGTTGTGGGATTCATCAACAACAATCCCAATTACCCAATAGTCCTTGGAGGGATGTATGGAAGCAAACACACTCCTCCATTTGGATATGAGGCAAAAAACAGCATAAAGGCGATTGTGACTCGTTCAAAGATGTCTGTTGAGTTTGACGAGGAAAAGAAAATTATAACAATTCAAACGCCTGCAAAGAATACGATAGTGATGAGTGACGAGGGAAAATCCATCTCTGTTACAGACCAAAACAAAAACAAGATGGTCATGGACAGTAATGGTATAGAACTTAGCTCTTCAAAAAATATAAAGCTGACAGCGAAAGGTAACATTGCACTGAATGCAGCCGGAAAAGTCAGTATAGATGCAAAATCGGATGTCGATATAAATGGAACAAACGTAAAGGTTACAGCCAAAGTCGGTGCGAAGGTCAAAGGCAATGCTACGGCGGAACTTTCAGCTTCTGGTCAGACCACTGTCAAAGGCGCAATGGTAATGATAAACTGATAAAGATATGCCAAATGCTGCAAGATTAACAGATATGCACACCTGTCCGATGCAGACACCAGGACTTCCTCCTGTTCCGCATGTAGGCGGTCCGATTATTGGACCAGGAGTGCCAACGGTACTGATAGGAAAACTTCCTGCAGCCGTTATGGGCGACATGGCTACTTGCGTTGGGCCGCCCGACACTATCATTAAAGGTTCAACAACAGTGATGATAGGTGGTAAACCTGCTGCAAGGATGGGCGATACAACAGCGCATGGGGGTAGCATCATCATGGGTTGTCCTACAGTTATCATAGGTGGTTAGAAATGATTAAATGGAAACGAGATATGACAGATACAAAAACGTTCTTAGGAATAGCATGGAACTATCCTCCACGCTTTAAAGGTGGCGGAAGTTCGCAACCCACTGAGATGGTTGCAAACGAGGCTAATATTCAGCAAAGCATTATGACTTTGTTGAGTACAATGCCTGGAGAAAGAGTACATCGTTATGAGTATGGTTGTCCCATTAGGGAATACGCCTTTGAAATGATGACGGCATCCACAAGAACGATGTTACGAGACCGAATAGAACAGTCGATAATTCTGTTTGAGCCAAGAGTGATAGTCAATCGGATTGATTTCGAGGAGAAACAAGACGAGGGAAAAATGAATATCCTTATAGACTATACAATAAGGCAGACGAATCGACGAACCAATATGGTTTATCCATTCTATTTTGTAGAGGGAACTGATTTAGTAAACTTATAAAAACAAGATATTATGAGCATAAGAAAATTTATCTATGCAGGATTAGCCTTTATCACTATTGGCTTTGCTGCATGTACGCAAAATGAGGATATGACTCCAACGCTGAAGGGGCAGGAAATCAATGTGACCTTCTCTGTTGGAGGCTTGCAAACTCGTGTCAACACATTAGGGGCTGGCAACCGTTGGGAGAATGATGACCAAATAAATGTACTGCAAATTTACGGTGAAGAATCTACAAACACAGGCAAATATCAATATATAGAAGAAAATGGACAAGCACGTTGGAATTCTGTCAAAACAATTCGTTGGGAAAGAGAGGAAAGATGCGAATTGATTGCTTGGTATCATTCTGATATAACCAATCCTTCTATCTATAATTTACATCCTGACCAAAGTGATGAAGACCTTTTGAAAAAGGCAGATTTAATAAACGGCTATTGGTACGGTATCCCTAAAGATTATGTAGATATTCCTATGAAGCATCGTATGTCTATGGTTACAATAGTATATCATGTCGGTACAGCAGATTATCCTAATATGCATATTAGTGAACCACAAGTGTATTCTAAACACACCAGTGTTCGTTTTAATAGAGACATAGAACGGAGGCAATTTGTCATGAGTACACCTATTGGTAATCCTGATTGGGTAAAAGCCTGTAAGCATGACGATGGTATGTTTTCTGCAATCGTTATTCCTGGTTCATACAAAACTAACGAGATTTTCTTGAAATTCAAGATAGGTGATAAAAACTTCCATGCTAAAATGATGTCAGATACAGACTTTGAAGAGGGTAAACGCTACACCTACAAACTCGATGTAGGAAAAGACAAAGTTGAACTGACCCAAATCAGCGTAGATGATTTGAAAGGTTGGACAAATGAAGATGATCTCAAATAATTGGAGGGAAGAATATGAAAAAGATATTTCAATACATCATGCTGGCTGTCGTTACTATAGTAATGGCGTCATGCACAAGTGATATAGAAGAAACAACCGCAACAACAGGCAAGAGCAACGTACAGTTGGTTGTTGGTGAATTTCCGGCATTCGGAGATTCACAGACTCGTGCTATAGGTACACCTGATGAAGGCAAGACTTCATGGGCTGAAGGAGACGAGTTACTTTTGGAGATGACAAGTAAGACTTTAGGGACTAAGTATGCTGCTTTTAAATATAATGGCAGTAATTGGGAATTGGCAAGTGGCGAGCTGTCTTATAAAGAAGACGAAGTGCCAACCTTTCCTCATGTATATTATGCCCCTAATTACAAATGGGAAGCCGGCAAATTAGTTTTGAAAGAAGGTAAGGTTGCAGGAACCGATGAATACATCGAGGGAAAAGCCAATATCACCCCTAATGATGAGGGGATAAATGTATCTTTTGCCGAGGCAACACGCAACTATTCCCGCTTGCGCATTGCTACAAATCAAGATGGTTCTGTTACCGTTATTGCCAAGTTTATCACTCCAGCCAACACTAGAGGCTATTCTGATAATACCTACACTCTTACGCCTGATGAAAAAGGCAATGTGTATTTGTACGGTAAGTTTTTTAAGTATTCGTCAATCGTTGTGAAAAATGACGATGTGACTTTGGCTGATTATTTTTTCCAAAAAAACATTGATGCCAACAAGAGCTATGCGCTGGATGCGACTGCTATGTCTTTGGTAGGTTTGAGTACAGAGGAAATGCAAAGCACTATCGAGAAAGAACTAAATAAAGGGAAGGCAGACATCCGTCTTGTTCTTTCTGACGATATGACGAATGATGATATGGAGGCAATAAAAAGTGTCCTTGGAAGTGCCAAAGATGACAATATCAATCTTACCATTATGGGATTAAAGAAGGTTTGGAATTATGCTCTTTCAGAGATTCCACATGTAAAAAAACTAAAGTTAACGGATGTCGAAGAAATTGGAGAGTATGCTATTTGTAGCAATATGACACTTCAAGTATTTGAGGCTCCTAAACTTAGGACTATTCATTCTGGAGCATTCTTAAATTGTCCTGACCTTCGAACACTAAGGTTTGGAGCAATTGAGTATGCCGAAGAGCTTGTTTCTCAAATTTTCGATCAAGGAACTGAATATAGAATTGATTTGATTCTTTCTTCCGACCAAAAAGAGCTGAATGAAGACCGATATGGTAGCTTATGGAAAGCTTCACAAACACCTTATGCAGATTCTGCCTACCATGCAGATAGAAAATTTATAAACAATCATTTTAAGTCTATAATTTGTGGTCATTCTATGCATTAAGGGGGCAAGGTGCTTGTAATTTCCAATGTAGCTATATAAAGTCTTATTAAAATTATTTTTATGGCAGTAATAAAAGTACATAAACAAAGACAATCAAGAACTTTGACTCATCACAAAGTTCCTTCAAAGAATAAGCTTGGTATTTTTCAACATGTAAGAAACCAAGGGCGTGAAACTCGTTTTGGAAAATCCGAATTTAAAACATATCATTTCGGTGGTGTCTCATGGAATGCGTGTACTTATCGCGAAATAACAATACCACCATACAAAAAGCCATATTGGGGAACTGGAACTAGTGGGAACGCACCTTGGGCTGGTGTTCTATTGGACAACGGATACTCATTTGATAGAAATGCCACCCGGCTACATGTTATTAACTCTAATTTTGGTGGACGCGGTGGAAACAATGAAGGTAATTTACATCCAGGTTCACAATCATTGAACAAAAATCATTTAATTCATGCAGAGAATAAATTTAAAAGGCTATTAGACAAACCCCAATATAGCGGTTGCTACTTAAAATATAACTGCAAATTTACATGGGACTTGCCACACTCTATCGGATTTGTTCCAGATCCAACAATCAATGTAGGAATTGGCAAAGAAGATGTTGCTAATCATAAATATAAATACATAAAAATAAAGGTTCCCAAAGGAGCTGGTATGCAAAAAGTAAAATAGTATTTGTTGGCAAATCAATGATTCAAATGGCAATAATAATCATAAACAACCTACCTCATTAGTAGTGTATTTTTAATAATTTACTTATGCAAATAAATGTACCATGCATATTATATGAAGGAACACTGCGTAGTGTGTTTGAAGTTGACAAAAGTCAACTTCAAATCTTTCATGCGCTAGAATCTGACAGGCATGAGATATTCCAGTGGTTAATGTCATCAGATGGCAAATTGTCATCTGATGACAACGATAAAGACCACCATGAAAAAATCTCTGCCTTATGGCACAATCATGTCCTTACAGTTCTGTTGGATATTCGTCATAAAAATCTGAAAAAGTATGCTGTCTCATTTTCCAATGGTTGCGGTACAACATTGCAGAATGAATATACAGAAGACCTGCGAAACAAGATAGAGGGATGGATTGGTAGATTATCTATCTATTTGAGCAACGCCTATACAGAAGGTATGCCAACACCTGCTATTCATATTGCGAAAAGTATAAAAGAGCAACTTGAAAAGTCTCTTCCAATAGCCAATCCGTCTCCTCGCAGACGTAACTTTATTCAAAGAATGTTGGATGAGAATAATCGTCCATATTTCTCGATGCTTGGTGCTGTTGCGGATATTCAGTTGAAGTTCGACTTTTATATGGAGCAGATAGAGAATAGCGGTGATATGGATGCTGCCCAAGCACTGCTTCTTACTTTTGTACGAAACTACTGCCGCATTGTGAAACGGTTTAATCATAAGTTAGAGGAATTACCAAGCTTCTATCTCCATGAGATATTAAAGGCGACACCGAAAGATGCTATTCAAGATAGTGCATACGTGGTCTTGTCTCCAAATAAGGAGATGGTAAACAAAACGTTTTCACTTCCAATGGGTACACGTTTTGTTGCAGGCGAAAGTACGGAAGGAAATACGCAGTATTATTCTCTTGCAGAAAAAGCATACGTACCTTTAAGTTGTACCAATATCAATATTTATCCCTACATGATTAGAGATTATTTGCTATTCTGTGCTATCATCATAGCTATTCCACCTGCAATCACAAAGATACCAATCGTGAAGAAAAACCAAAAGAACCACTGGGCATAGTGACCGAGGTAGCAACCATCATATTCCTTGTATCGTTCACGGACTTTTTTCCGTTCATCAGCGAACATGGAATTGACCTCACGGATATGCGTCTGCATCTGTGCGGTCATCCATTGGTGTTCTTTGGCAAACAGTTTTTGAATCTTCTTCCAGTCAGCATCATTGACATTTACTGCCACCTTTAATTTTGTGGGAGCATTTTCCAAGACTTTGTCTATGTGCTGATTGATGGTATCAACCTTTTTGCTGATAGTAGTCACAG